>ENA-UEPG01000296-UEPG01000296.1-human-gut-metagenome-genome-assembly--contig:-NODE-296-length-52420-cov-9.671761_pt1 | contig 52420 bp, 36 predicted proteins | sample MGYA00242893_ERZ507902 | MGnify/ENA primary metagenome ERZ507902 (study PRJEB26167, sample SAMN06115491) | human gut metagenome | host: Homo sapiens | place: China:Gansu | collected 2015-04-23 | study...
TGTTGGCTGTAGGCATCGTAGTGTTAAATATTGCTGTTGCATTGGGGCTTTATTACCTCTGGAACGGTCGTGTGGAACTGCCGATGATGGTAGGTATCCTCTACGGAGCTGTGACGAACACTCCGGGACTTGGTGCCGCCAATGAAGCCCTGAACCAATTGAGCTACAACGGTCCGCAGATTGCGCTGGGTTATGCATGCGCATACCCGCTTGGTGTAGTAGGTATCATCGGCTCTATCATCGCTATCCGCTACATCTTCCGTGTCAACATGGCGAAGGAAGAAGAAAGTCTGAAAACACAGAGCGGAGATGCACATTTAATGCCTCACATGCTTAGCTTGGAGGTGCGCAATGAATCTATCAACGGGAAGACACTGCTGGAAGTTAAGGAATTCTTAGGACGCCAGTTCGTCTGCTCCCGCATCCGTCATGAGGGACACGTAAGTATTCCAAATCACGAAACCATTTTCAATGTTGGCGACCAGTTATTCATAGTCTGTTCTGAAGACGATGCTGCTGCCATCACTGTATTTATAGGTAAAGAGGTGAATATAGACTGGGAGAAACAAGACCTTCCGATGGTATCCCGCCGTATCCTGGTTACTAAACCGGAAATCAACGGAAAAACTTTGGGTTCCATGCACTTCCGCAGTATGTACGAAGTCAATGTAACCCGCGTTAACCGCTCCGGTATGGATTTGTTTGCCGACCCGAACCTTGTGTTACAAGTGGGCGACCGTGTCATGGTAGTAGGCCAACAAGATGCTGTAGAACGCGTAGCAGGTGTATTGGGTAATCAACTTAAACGTTTGGACACACCGAACATCATCACTATTTTCGTCGGCATCTTCTTAGGAATTCTTTTAGGCAGCCTGCCTATCGCTTTCCCCGGTATGCCGACACCATTAAAACTTGGCTTGGCCGGTGGACCGCTGGTAGTTGCCATCCTTATCGGACGCTTCGGTCATAAGTTCCACTTGGTGACTTATACGACAATGAGTGCCAATCTGATGCTTCGTGAAATCGGTATCGTGCTCTTCCTTGCCAGTGTCGGTATAGATGCCGGTGCCAATTTCGTACAAACGGTAGTCGAAGGTGACGGTCTGCTATATGTAGGTTGCGGTTTCCTTATCACAGTCATTCCGCTGCTTATCATCGGTGCTGTCGCACGGTTATATTATAAGGTAAACTACTTTACCCTGATGGGATTGATAGCCGGTAGCAACACCGATCCACCCGCATTGGCTTATGCCAACCAGGTAACATCGAGCGATGCTCCCGCAGTAGGATACTCTACCGTTTATCCATTATCAATGTTCCTCCGTATTCTGACAGGACAGATGATATTATTGGCGATGATGTAAATCGAGCTTAGCATATAAGCAGTAAAGCCGGCTATATCTTTCAAAGGAATATGCCGGCTTTATTTATTTTACATATGTTCGTTTTATACTATCAACTTCAATTTCTTCACTACAAATTCTTCCACAAACCGCACGGTTTCTTCCACCCCCAAAGAAGAGGAATCCACACACAAATGATAGGTAGCTGCCGCTCCCCAAGTCTTATAACTATAATAATTATAGTATTCCGAACGTCTCTTGTCTGCTTTCTCAATAATCTCTTCCGCAGCCTCTTCATTCACCTGATGAATCCGGCATACCCTTTCGATACGGTCTTCTTTGGAAGCTGAAATAAAGATATTCGCACAACGGGGATGTTCACGCAAGATATAATCCGCGCAACGCCCTACGAACACGCAGGACTTCTCTGCCGCCAAACGACGGATAACATCACTCTGCACTTTAAACAGAGCATCATTGCTCAGGCAATTAGTACACGGCATCGCCCCTTCACTGATAAACGGGAAGCGCATACCGAACAATCCGCCAATAATTCCCTGCGAAGCCTTTTCGTCCGCTTTCTCAAAGAATTCCTTACACAGGCCGCTTTCTTCGGAAGCCAAATTAATCAGTTCCTTATCATAGAAGTCGATTCCCAAACGAGCTGCCAACTTCTCTCCGATTTCCTTGCCGCCGCTACCCAATTGTCGACCGATGTTAATTACATAATTACCGCTCATAGTACATTTTGTTTTATGGTTTGGTAGCAAACATACGAATTATTTCTAAAACTCACATCATCAGACGAAAGTTATATTTGAAAGTAACGATGAAATATCCTTTAATTTCCTGCGTGCGGAACTCATAAAAACCATCGGCAGTGGGCATGCGATTGAAACTTTTCCGTCTCCCTAATATATCCGCCCAATGAGCCGATAACTCCGCCTTCTTCTCTTTCAGGAACCGCCAGGTAGCAGTCGCGTTCCACACAATCTCGTCATCTTCCCCTTTCTGGATATTCGTACCGCTACGCAACATATAAGCGGCATCCGTACGCAACTGCAAACCAAAAGGAAAATCCACATAACCGTCAAAACGGAAATTATAATAGCGGGTATAGTTATCATTATCATTCAGAGAATTAAGCGAATACTGGTAATTCCAGGAAGCGGCAAGTTCAAGTCCGCCCCAAGCAGGCTGATAGCCCGTCCGCACTTCGCAATCCAGTCCGACATCACGCGTCGTACTCTTCTCCGGTTGCACATTCCTGTCCTCATTTACCATACTGACACGGTTGTCATACCTTCCCCCCGAATTCAGCCTTAAAGAAAAATGTCCCCAACGCTTCCACCAGTCCGCGTTTCCATAGGTATTCCAATTGCCATTGATATTTATAGGATACGTTTCCCGCCCGCCGCTCTGTACATCATAAAGCATCACTTGCGTCACACTGTTCTGCTCCATCTGCCATCCCGCATTAGCCGATATGCCTTTAGTAGGATACTGAAAGCTCAAACGGATATTGTGAATAAACATCTGCTTCAAGTCCGGGTTTCCACGAGTGATGTACAACGGATTACTATTATCCGTCAGCGGCATCAAGGCCGATAAAGAAGGCTGCCGCGTCCTGCCGTCATAACTCAGGTTGACACGCATTTTCTCCTTTTTCTGCCACCCCACCCAAAGCATAGGCTGATAGTCAATGATATTCATCGCAGTATCCGCACGAAGCGTCCCCACTTTCCGGTCGATGGTACGTTTTTGCGGAGTGACGCCCAACGACGCATTAAACATCCAGACATCATCCGAATAATTGAATCCCACATTCAAGTCATGACCATTGCTACGGCTATGGCTCCGGTTGCTCAAACTATCCACATATCCGGTTTCATAACCGGAAGGCAGTTCACCGAAACCCGCCGAATGAGTCAATGAAGCCAAGTCATAAGTAGAGCGATTGTCCCGCTCATACCGGGTACTCCAATTATATGCCGCCCGGAAATGTATCTTTTTACCGACGGGCTGAGTGAAATTCACCCCTACCCGCCATGAATTATTCCGTTGGGGAGAATCCAAATACTGATTCCGATAAAGCACCGAATCATTTCCATACTTGTCTTCCAACTTAAAATACGTTGTCTGCGACAGCGCAAAACTTTCATTATCTCCCCACGATTCCGAATTCATAATATTCACCCCAATAGTTGTCCCTTTCTCATTCAGACGCCGCATAATCCCTACCGTCCAACTGGTATTATTGGATTTTCCGTCCGAGAGCGAACGGTTCTCACTACGATTCACCTTTATACTTTCAGGGATAGATTCAAAATCGTCAAGCAACCTTTCATGATTCACACTGGGCGGAGCGTCAAAAGAAGCGCTCTGGCTGTTACTTTCATTCTGATTAGGAGAAAAACCTAAATTTACATTGAAATGAACCTGTGTACGTTTATCCAGCTTACCGAATCCCATAAAACTGGAATTTATCGACCGACTTTTAGAGTTACCCTCATTGGCAGACGCAGAATACTGGTTACCGGTCTTTAGATACTGCTCCTGATACATGGAAGTAATGTTTCCATTCCGGTTGAGATTATAACTCACATTTCCGTTCAGAGTAAACTTCTTGCCGAATTTATGTGTCATATTCATCCCGATGGAATTATTGATATTATCTTTGTATGTACTATTCTGATAGCGGTTGGTAGAACGGGCGATAAAAGAAAGATTCTGTCCGTCCTTGCTAAAATAGTTCACCTGCCCTTCCAAATCCCTCTTCTTATTGTTACCATACCCTACCGTCGCATTTGTCAGCCAAGTTTTGTTCAATTCCTCTTTGGTTTGCAAGTCGAGCACATATTTCTTTTCTCCCGAGCTGATACCCGTAAACTCTTCCTCTTTTGATTTCTTATCATACACCCTTAGTTTACTAATCAAGTTTGCCGGCAGATTTTCGAGTGCCGTCTTTTTATCTCCTGAAAAGAAGGACTCCCCATTTACATTGATTTCGCTGATGGGCTGACCGTTGTAAGTCAGTGAATGATCTTTCTTGTTATACACCAATCCCGGAATACGTTTCACCAAATCTTCCAGATAAGCTCCTTCGGGAGTTTTATAGGCGGAAGCATTGATAACGGTCGTATCCCCTTCCATTACCACTTCCTGCAATTTTCCGGTCACTACCACTTCACCAATCCGAAGATCATCATCCTTCAACACAATAATGCCTGCATTTATGGATGTGGAATCTCCCAACACGCGATAGAAAGACTGCATTCCCATAAAAGAAACTTTCAACAGGTATTCTTTCTTGTCCTGCGCCTGATAAGTTAGAGTAAAGCGACCATTTTTATCACTTGCCGTACCTTTTACAAAAGTAGAATCCGTCTTTTCCAAAACGACAATGCTGGCAGAAGGCAAAGGTTGTTTCTTTTCACTTCCGGTTTCCAGCATTTGTACCCTTCCTCTGACAGTCCTCGCCTGTTGTGCATACATTATTGTATGTACACAAAATAACAGTAAAAGTAATCCGCCTAGTCTGCAAGTTTTCATGTCAATAGCAGTATAAGTCTGTATTTTAGTTTGAGCCTCAATAATGCATGTAAAATTAAGAAGTTTATTTAGAAAACTTACTACTTTATTCGTTTTATTAAAACAAATTACATTCCAATCACACAAAGCATAGATACGTACATCTGAAAATCACCTTTGAAAATAGCAAGACGAAAGCATAGTTTCCGAAAACTGGAGAGTATAAAGAAAGCGGCTAAAAGCAAGAGTGGCTTATTCTTGCTTTTAACCGCATTTTTAGTGGTTGCTAATTATTTATTTAAACCTACATCCACACGTACTTTTTTCTCTACTCTCTTTCCATTCGAAATAGCAGTTATCTTACACTCTGTACTACCAGTGTGCTCTTTAGCAGTCACAGTCAACATTCCAGCTTCCAAAGAATAGTCTACTAGTTTATTTTCTGCAAATTCCACCTGACGGATGATTGAAGCAGAAGTATTATCCGCATCAACTATTTTTTCAGTCAAATCAATGGCCTTGATTTCTCCCGAAGACAATACTATCTGATTAATTAAGATTTCCGGCTTGTTAGCATCCTCAAAGAAAGGTACCGCAGGAAACCAGTAATACCCACTTTCTCCGGAATCTCCTCCACCTTTCACTTCTATTTCTTTTTCCAAAGTTCCACTCGAACTGATGATATGTACCCAATTATAGTTATAGTCATATCCACGGATTACTGTGGCAACCAAACAATCCGTGATAGGGTCTACACGAATACCGGCTCCATAGAAAGTTAATTGTTTATTTTCATGCTTTCCTAAAGTATAAAAAGCCGGATTAAATACCTGAGTATCTATATCATATTTCACGACTACCGTACTACTCCATCCACCACTTGCCCAATAAAGAGTATTACTTTGGGTACTAGCGCAAAGACTTCCCGCATTCCAAGCTCCCCAAGAGCCACTGATTTTTACTTCTCCAGGATATTCCATCGTTTCTTTTTCCAATGTGACAGGATTTACTTTTAAGAAGTTATCAGCCGTAGCAATCCATATTGTTCCATCTTTGCTTCTCGTTAAAGTATTAAATGACCCCTCTAATGTTTTTTCAACTTTATTGGTCGCTACATCAATGATATAGACTTTTTTATTTGTCAAAGCAAAAACACGTCCTTCCGCAAAGCACATTGCTCCCATCTGGTCGGAAATACCTTCCACCGGATTTCCCAGTTGCAAATTAGCTATATCAAACTGACGGATACCACCACTGTAGCCAATATACCCCAATTTATCATCTACTCCAACGAAAGAACGTCCGTCTCCTCCTATATCCGTAAATACCGCTTTCTTCTTCAATGTGTTTGCGTCTGCTACAACAAAGCGGTTTCCTTGTTTAGAAAGCAAATAGATATTATCTCCCCATGTTGTTCCAAATTGAGTTGTCACACCTAATGTTTCGTCCTCATTAGCTGCCCGATAAGCCCGATATACAACATCGTAACCGTCTCCATTCACTTTAAAATAGTTCACAGTGCCATTATCATGTCCGAACCAATCCTCATTAGCTACATAAAAGCCTTTTGCCGGAATGACAGCAGACGGCTGTGAATCCTCTATAACTTCAACATACTCCAATTTTTCATCATCATCACAAGCTGTAAAGCCAATGCCAAGCGCAACAAACGCCAATAAAAAATACTTTTTCATTTTCTTCAGTTTTCTATATTAAAAAATTATTGATTTGCTAACACATGAAGATCCTCAATCCGACCAACCTCCGTAGAAGTCTCCCCAAGCCAACCACAGTATTGATTCACTCCTGTATATACTTTTATGAAATCAGCTCCTGGCAACTTTACAACCTGTCCTTCGGTATCGACAGCCCAACCAATATCAAATACATCTCCATCTTTTGTATTATCGGCATATCCCCAATCATAAGCATTCAATGTCCAACGTGCATAGGCGTCAGGTCCATTATCAACCCCATTATCAGCCAATAATGTACCTTTGAATACTATCTGATTATCAGTAATCCATTTCGGGAAATAATCTTGGTCATGGTATATGTTTTTATACACATAGCCACTTCTACTCTGGTTATCAGTCCAAGGGCAGTACGTGTCATCGGATAAATAGTTTTCAAGATCTGGAGTAGGTACGTGGTCTTTTTCGTTTCTGAAATAAGTGATCTCATACCCTTTAATCGTAGGCTTTTTATAATACTCACTGCCAGCCAATTCATACCATTCATCAGCGTCCGGTTTTCCATTCTGGTTTTTATCATAAGCTACCATCACAATAGCTGGTTCACTATTACCGATAAATGCATTTCCAACTATCCGAAAATCCTTTTCTCCTTCCACATTCTGAATAGTATGGTCGAAGCCAACAACTACATATCCCCCATAAGCTCCTAAGGTAATAACACCGTTCTTTCCGTTTCCGATAGTAGACAGTACTTTCGCATTCATAGTTTCCTGTGTATCACCCTCCTCGTAGGACGGCATCGTATTAACAAACTGTCCCGGGGCAGGACGATAGTCAAGTACTTGTGTAATGTAAGGACTACCCTCAAAATTCAACTCCGGCTCAGGCTCTCCACTTCCTCCTCCTTCGCCACCTTCATTTCCGTTCTTTTCTTCCTCAGAACAAGCGGTCAACAAACTTCCACTCAGTAATGCTGCCCCTATTAGAGCAAACATCCATTTTACACTTTTCTTCTTCATAAAAATAAGAGGTATTAATAATGTGTATATATTATTTAATCAAACTTTCAGTTATAAAAGCAAAATGTCCGGGGATATTCCCCCCTTCTGTTTTCCATTTCAACTTTCCTTCGGGTGAGAAACAATAGACGAAGCCGGTCACCACATAATTTTGAGCATCCGACATAAATATCTCTTTAGTTTCAGGGTTAACGGCAATGCCATAAGGTATCATAATATCCTTATCAGTGCCGTCGGTAATAATCCGATCCGTTATTTGTCTCTTAGTCCGGGTATCCAAGATTCCATATGTTACCTTATTTCCGCCCGATGTCATGCTATAAGCCACACTATAATAATAAAGCTTATCGCCGTCTATACACATTCCTCCCACCGGAATATCCAAACATTGCTTTACTTCATCGGTCGTACTATCTATCACATACAGATTAGAAGGAGTATTCTTATAATCTCCACGCGAACTCACATAAATATCTCCACGTTCATCAATCGCCATCCGATACAAATTGATAGCTACATCTATTTTCTTTTCTTCTTCAAATGTTTCCAAATCAATCACAGACACCGTCCGGTCATAATTCGGTGCACGGTATCCTCCCGAATTAGCCACATACAGTTTCTTATTATGCACAACCATTTCTTCCGGCTGATATCCTACCGGCACTTTCCGGGTCACTTCCAAGCTAGCCGTATCTATTTCCGCCACAAACCCGACTTCCGCATTCGGATCAATCTGCACAGGACCCGCATAGGAACTGATATACGCCTTATCCTTCCAAAATGCCAGATAACGGCAATTAGGAACCTCTATCTCCTTGATTCTACGCGCAGTACGCACATCAAACACTACGATCAGATTGGAAACATTAATTACCGCATATACTTTCTGACCATATACTTTAATGTCATTTCCCACATCTCCCAACTCTTTTACAATCTCCGGATTACGTTCGGAAAAAATATCACGGGTATAATGCCCTGTCGTATAATCAAAATAATCAAGTGAAGCACGGTTCATTCCCATATTTCCCTCGTTGAGTTGATAAAACCCTTTAATACGGGTTCCTACCATAGGAAGCGCCACTTGCACACTGTCCGAAAGGAAAATCTGCTCATCCTCCCGACAAGCCGACAAACTCATAAAAAGTATCAGCAGATATATAAAATGTATTTTTTTCATAAGCTAAGACTAACAATAAACCGGAAATTCCGCCCCGGCATCGGATAATTGAGTACCACATCGTAATATTGGTTCAGCGCATTGTTCATCTCTACCGAGGCCTTCAACAGATAACGACTACGAATCCGGAACTCCTTTTGCAAGGAAAAATCATGTGTGTACCACGGTTCCACATAGTTACGCGGAATATTATTCACAGCCCCGTTATAACGCTCACCCACATAAATAAAACTGTAATTCAACGTCCACGTACCATATTCCACTCCCGCAATCACCGAGCCGCTATGCCAGGGAGTATAAGGAATCTGGTCGCCATACGAAGACAGTTTCTTCCCGTTGATTTTTGTAAAATCCTGCGCTTTCGCGAAAGAATAAGAAAGATTGGCATTCATCCTTACCGGTCCTGCATGACCGAATACAGCCGCCGAAACATCTACCCCCTTACTCTCCACTTTTCCCATATTTGTCATCATCCAGCGAAAACTGCTCCCGGTAGGCGCAGCAATAATCTTATCGGTAATCGCGGCATAGTAAATATCAGCCTGTACAGAAATCCGGTCAATAAATCCTTTTTTGAATGTCTTTTGATAACTTCCACCAATATTAAATTGGTCGGTAAATTCCGGATTCAACTGACTAAAGCCTATTTGCGCATAATAAAGGTCATTGAAAGTAGGCAAACGGAAAATACGCTTATAGAAAGCACGCAAATTAAAATCATGGTTACAGAAAGGTTTATACCCGACGATAAATGCCGGAGAAAGTTCCGATTTGTCAGGGGCCTGCACATTATTACGGACTTTCTCGATAACGAATGTCCCCAACACATCAGCCTGTAATTTCCATTTTCCCAGATTCAACGCCGTAGCCAGTGCCGCCCAAGTTGTATAGCGTTGCGGGAACGTGAAAGGAGTCCCTACTCCACGCATGACAGCATTCAACTTATTATATTGAAAATCGACAGATAAAGAAACATCCCAAACAGGCAGAATACTATACATATTCACCACCGATAAATACCAGTCCTGCTGATAATAGGTATTATCGAACTGCATCTTTTTTGTCACACTCTCTTGCAGAAACTGCACTGTATCCCTTGACAGATAATGTGTATAGTCATAGGCAAACTTCCCGTTCAGTTGCAACTTATATTTCGGGGTGACATCTTTCACAAATGTAGCTTGGGCAAAGAAATTCTTATCCTCCTGCCGTTCTCCATTCTGCCATACATTTTTCACGATAGCTCCGGGCAGTCCTCTGTCCGAATCATAATAATACAGTTTAGCCTGCCAATAGCCGTTATGAATAGTGCCATATACACCGGCTTCGATACGATAAGCCTCGATATCACTGTTCCATCGGGTAGCTGTCGTATCATAAGCCACTTTACCCTCCTGATTCAAACGTCTGTAACGAAACTTATATTGCCCGTCGGATTTCGTATATTCACCGCTCAGACTCAAGCTAAGGTTATCGTTCAGTTTATGTTCCAACCGGATGGAAGGATTAATCAACTGGATACTTCCTGCCTTATAGCGTATCAGCAGATTCGTTTTCTTTCCTGTTTCAAACTTCGGTTTCCGGGCTTTCATATATACAGCCGAAGCCGAAGCAAAGTCTTTGGCAGACTGGAATATCTCACTTTTTTGTCCGTTATAAAGAGATAATTCTTCCAAATCATCCAGCGAAAAACGTCCCAAATCAACCACTCCGTTTTGTGCGTTTCCAATCTGAATGCCGTCATAAAACACCCCGACATGGTGAGAACCCATATTGCGGACATCTATCGTTTTCAATCCGCCCATACCACCGTAATCTTTGATTTGCACACCCGAAAAGTAACGCAAGGCATCAGCTACATTATGCGTATTCAGCCGTTCCAGTTGCAGCCCGTTCAGCCGTTGGGCAGGGATTACTTCTTTATACGGCTTCGCCGTAACCACTACCTCATCCAAGTGTTGCAAACTATCCAAACGGCTTTGAGCTCCCAGCAACGCCGGAAGTCCTAAACAACCTACTGTCCATAGAATTTTTCGAATCATTCTTCCTGTCATCTCGTCTGTTTATTTTCTTTCGATTATAAACTTTCAGGAATACACAAAGACAGAAAAGGGCAGTCTGCTCCCCTTCAAAAAGAGCATAAGCCAGCGTCCTGCACAAACAGACACTGCGCACTTTGTACGTCGCATAAAAACAAGTACTATGTGATTACTATAAACTGCACTCTTCAAACTTTAATCCCGGAAAGTTTCAAGAATTCAACTTTGGCAGGTCTTCTGACTTACTCCATTTTCCTAACGCCCTTCCCATTCCTCCAAAGCGGAACAGTGGATTTGAGTATTGTAGGAAAACTTTTGGCGGAGCTTACAGCAGCGGGTCTGTTCAGGACTTACACCTGATTCCCTTTTCACCACTCTTTCCGTAGAATCGGAAAAGTGACACCAAAATTTCTTGGGGACAAAGATACACAAATAGAAACAAAATGGAAGAAAAATCCAATTAAAATAAAAACAAACTAATAATAAGTCCTATCTTTGCCGTTCAAAAGAACCCACTATTATTTTTTCTAATTAAACATCTTATAAAAGTGAAATCTCCTGCTCTGACTATCACGTTACTTTGCCTGCTCTTTTTGGCAAGCTGTATCACCCGTAATAAGACATCTCTAGAAGCATTCAACCAAGATGTATATACCCCTGAATACGCTTCGGGATTTAAAATTCTGGGTGCCGAGAACGCCGCCAGCACACTTATACAGATTACCAACCCGTGGCAAGGCGCCAACGATGTAACAATGTCCTATTTTGTTACACGCAACGGTGAGCAGGCGCCTGCCGGATTCAATGGTCCCGTTATCCCTGCCGGAGCAAAACAGATTGTATGTATGTCTTCTTCCTACATTGCCATGCTTGACGCATTGGGAGAAATCAGCCGGATCGTCGGAGTTTCGGGTATCGATTATATCGCCAATCCCTACATTCTTGCCCACAAAGATTCAATCAAGGATATGGGACCTGAAATGAACTACGAACTGTTGATTGGATTAAAACCCGATGTAGTTTTGCTCTATGGCATAGGTGACGCCCAAACCGCTGTAACAGACAAACTAAAAGAACTTTCCATACCTTATTTATATATGGGAGAATACTTGGAAGAATCACCGCTCGGCAAAGCCGAATGGATGATTGTTCTTTCCGAACTGACAGACAAACGGGAAAAGGGAATAGAAATATTCCGGAAAATCCCCCAACGTTATCATGCACTGAAAGCCCTCACAGATTCCGTCAGCCAGCGCCCTACCGTAATGTTCAACACTCCGTGGAACGACAGTTGGGTAATGCCTTCCACCCAAAGTTATATGGCACGACTCATTGCCGATGCAGGCGCAGAGTACATTTATAAAGAAAACAGTTCCAACAGTTCAACCCCAATCGGACTGGAAACAGCCTATGGACTGATACAAAAAGCCGATTATTGGATTAATGTCGGTTCGGCGACTACGCTTGATGAGCTGAAAGCTGTCACCCCCCAATTCGCAGACGCAAAAGCCGTGAATGCAAAGACTGTTTATAACAATAACTTACGGTTGACACCGACAGGCGGAAACGACTATTGGGAATCGGCAGTTGTCCGTCCCGATGTTGTATTACGCGACTTGATTCATATTTTTCATCCGGAACTTGTATCCGACTCACTTTATTATTACAGGCGTCTGGAATGAAACAACCTCGCAAACATACTGCACTTTTATTTATCGCGCTAGGCATAACCGCCCTGTCATTACTAGTCATAGATATGGCAACCGGAGACACGTATATCCCTGTCTCCAAAGTATGGGCAGTGCTCACCGGGGGTGAATGTGATGAAATGACACGCAACATTCTTCTTTCTATCCGGTTTATACGGGTAATAGTAGCGGCACTGATAGGCGTAGCACTCTCGGTAAGCGGTTTGCAGATGCAGACAGTTTTCCAAAACCCATTGGCGGATCCCTATTTGCTGGGAGTAAGTTCCGGCGCAGGATTAGGGGTTGCCTTGTTTATACTGGGAGCCCCATTACTCGGTTGGTCGGAATTTCCACTACTTCAGTCATTGGGCATCGTTGGTTCCGGCTGGATAGGAACGGCTATCATTTTATTAGGAGTAGCCATTATCAGCCGGAAAGTAAAAAATATCCTCGGTGTATTGATTATGGGGGTCATGATAGGTTATGTGGCAGGTGCCATTATCCAGATACTACAATATCTGAGTTCTGCCGAACAGTTGAAAATGTTCACACTTTGGTCAATGGGCTCTCTCGGACACATCACCACTACCCAACTGGGAATCATGACACCTATGCTATGTCTGGGACTACTCATTTCCGTAGCCTGCATCAAACCGTTGAACCTGTTGCTTCTCGGAGAAAACTACGCACGGACAATGGGAATGAATATCAAGCGCTCACGCACATTCATCTTCATTTCTACCGCATTGCTGACAGGAACGGTAACCGCATTCTGCGGTCCGGTAGGTTTTATCGGGCTGGCAGTGCCGCACGTCACACGGTTACTGTTCAACAACGCCGACCACCGGATACTTGTCCCCGGCACTATGCTGACAGGACTTATCAGCATGCTTCTCTGCGACATCATCGCCAAGCAATTCCTGCTTCCGGTGAACTGTATCACCGCCTTGCTCGGTGTTCCGGTCATTTTATGGGTAATAGCTAAAAACTTGTATAGATTCAAATGATTGAGCTTAAGGAACTGACACTAGGATACGGACAGCGCACGCTGTTGAAAACGGTAAATGCCCGAATCACAGGCGGACAACTCGTCGCATTGTTGGGACGCAACGGAACTGGAAAAAGTACCCTCCTACGTGCTATTATGGGACTGGAAAGTCCCCAATCGGGAAAAATCAATCTGCAAGGAAAAGACATAGCTTCACAAAAACCGGAAAAACTAGCCCGGAACATCAGTTTCGTAACCACCGACAAAGTACGCATCGCCAATCTTCGTTGCAAGGATGTGGTAGCGTTAGGACGCGCTCCCTACACAAATTGGCTCGGTCAGCTTCAATCAGAAGACCAGAAAATAGTGGATAATGCCATGCAGTTGGTCGGCATGTCCGGCTATGCAGAAAAGACAATGGATAAGATGTCCGACGGTGAATGTCAGAGAATCATGATTGCCCGTGCACTTGCGCAGGATACTCCGGTTATCCTGCTCGACGAGCCGACTGCCTTTCTTGACTTGCCCAATCGTTATGAACTCTGCTTACTACTGAAAAAATTGGCACAAAAAGAAGGCAAATGTATCTTGTTCTCCACACATGACCTTGACATCGCATTATCGCTTTGTGACTCCATTATGCTGATAGATAACCCGTATATGTACACTTTACCCACTTCGGAAATGATAACCAGCGGACATATAGAAAGGCTTTTCCGTAATGAATCGGTGACATTCGATGCTCAAGAGATGAGAGTGCGTATCAAATGAAGTTTTTCTACATATACCATCAATCTGTCGTACAAATATATCACTAACATAAGAAAATCTCACTGACCGGACAGAAATTACCAAATGGTAATTTTTATCTCCTTTCATACCTCTACCTTTGCACCCGCTTTAATAAAAAAAGATAGAAAGTTATGAAAGATAGTATAGATTTCGACAGTATGGACATCTCCACGTTATTCCGTAAAATACTGATACCTACGGTTCTTGGAATGGTTTTCTCCGCTATATTCGTCATTACGGACGGTATATTTGTAGGGAAAGGAATTGGTAGCGATGCACTGGCAGCCGTCAATATCACAGCACCACTTTTTATGATTGCCGTCGGTGTCGGGTTGATGTTCGGAATTGGCGGTTCGGTAGTTGCCTCCATTCATTTATCGCAAGGCAAACGGAAGGCGGCAAGTATTAATATCACTCAGGCACTTGCTTTCTCCGCACTTATCATACTGATTATGTCAGCTTTGTGTTTCTACTTTGTAGAACCATTGGGACGATTGCTCGGTAGTTCGGAAAAGTTGTTGCCGCTTGTGATAGAATATATGTTGTGGTATCTGCCTTTCCTTGTGTTTTACGAGTTATTGAGCACGGGTATGTTCTTTATCCGCCTGGACGGTTCGCCCAATTATGCAATGATGTGCAATGCCGTAGCAGCAATACTCAACATCATTTTAGATTATATTTTCATTTTCGAGTTCGGCTGGGGAATGATGGGAGCCGCTTTTGCCACCAGCTTGGGAACAGTAGTAGGGGGATTTATGACAGTGGTTTACCTTACCAGGTTCTCCCGCTCTATCAAACTGTACCGCATCAAGTTAAGCCTTAAAAGCCTGATGCTGACATTGCGTAATGTAGGCTATATGATAAAGTTGGGAACTTCCGCTTTTATCAGTGAGGCATCTATCGCCTGTATGATGTTTTTAGGAAACTACGTTTTCATCCGTCATCTCGGAGAAGACGGAGTAGCCGCATTCAGCATTGCTTGCTACTTCTTCCCTATCATCTTCATGGTCTACAATGCCATTGCGCAATCCGCCCAACCGATTATAAGTTATAACTTCGGAGCCGGACAAGCCGGACGTGTCAGGAAAACTTTGCATCTTGCTCTTCGGACAGCTCTAATCTGCGGAATCAGTTTCCTCGTTATCACCGCTCTGTGCCGTCAGGAAATTGTTGCATTATTCATCGACCGCAGCTATCCGGCATTTGATATAGCAGTGAACGGCATTCCTTATTTCGGTATCGGATTTATTTTCTTTGCAGTGAATATGATAGGAATCGGTTATTATCAAAGCATTGAACGGGGACAAAGAGCTACTATCATTACCCTTCTCCGAGGAATCGTCTTTATGTTGATCGGATTCTTTGCATTACCACCGCTTCTTGGCGTGAAGGGTATTTGGCTCGCTGTTCCGTTAGCCGAGTTCCTGACAACACTTTATATTATCGGAATTTATCTAAAAGACCGATTCATTGTCCGCCAATGATGAGTATATTTGCAGCATGGATGCATTCATTGAGAAACTTAGCGACAGATATAAAGTATCAAAAAACGACATACAGACTTTATTGGACTGTATGGAAGAAGTACATTTCAAAAAAAGAGAATTGATAGTACGCGAAGGAACAAAGAACAACAATCTTTATTTCATAAGAACAGGAATCTGGCGGGCATATTACCATAAAGACGGAGTAGACACCACTATCTGGTTTGCTTCAGACGGAGAAGCTGCTTTCTCCGTCTGGGGATATGTGGATAATGCTTATTCACTGATAAATATTGAAACGATGTGCGACAGCGTAGCTTATCGCATTTCCCGTGCCGCTTTGAATCAGCTATTTTCTTCCTCTATCGGACTTGCCAATCTGGGCCTTCGCCTTGTGGAGCATCAATTACTTTTACAGGAAAACTGGCTTATCAGTTCCGGAAGCCCACGAGCTAAAGAGCGTTATCTCACTCTTATCAAAGAGACTCCGGAACTGTTGCAATACGTACCCTTAAAGCATATAGCATCCTATCTATGGATCACTCCGCAGTCATTGAGTAGGATTCGGGCGGAGATAGCGTCTTCTTCCCTTTAATAGACGCCGCTTCATTTTCTATATCTAAACAAATCATATTTCATCTTTCCAACACATCCTTCAGCCTCTTAAAGAAGTGGTTCTGTCAACTTTATTAGTTATGACAGAACCACTACCCAGCATTAATGCCATAATTCGCATCACTCCAGTTGTTTAATTGAGAAATAGCAACTGTTTTATTTCAATTATAAATCTGAGTCCGGAGCCAAATATTTAAGTTTTCCCCACGATTTATTGGGCTGATTGCCTAGCCATAACTCAAGCTTTCCTCCTTTGGCAAAGTCTGCATGATCAAATTGCGCATAATTCCATTCCACATTGTTCAATTGCGCACGTTGGATATAGCAATTTTCAGCTGAATTATTATGGGTAGTTATAGTAAATGTACTTCCTTCATAATAATCCCCATTCAGTTTGATTGTGATCTTATCAAAAATAGGTGAAGTAATATCATAGTATGGAGTATCAGACTCCGTACCTGTTACACTAAATAGTCCAAGTGCCATCAATGCACTGACACCTCCCATTTGACCTTCATCTTCATCATGACCACCATACCCTTTATCCGGAGTAATCCCCCCATACGCACGTTCTTTTACCTGACGTACCCAATATTGTGTCAACCAAGGTTTTCCACCATAAGTAAAGACGTGTGCATTAGAACATCCAGGCTGATTAGCATAACTTACGTATCCTCCACTGTAAGCATAAACAAAATCTAAATCCTTTGCCTGCTCAAATGCGAAATTTAACTTCTCGCAAAACTTATCAGCACCCCCCATCATTTTTACCAGCTTAGGCAGTTCATGAGACAAGGACCAAGTGGCCTGCCAGGAATTTGCTTCCACCCAACCACTTCCATTCAATCCATCTTGATGTAACCATTCACCATTTCTCTTTCTCGGAAATACCAACCCCTGCTCCGCATTGAATAAAGGAGTCCATGCTCGTGAACGTTTTTCGAACATACGCGCTTCCGAGCGTTTTCCCAGCCGTGCAGCCATCCGGCTTGCTCCCCAATCTTGAAATGCCCATTCCAGAGTTTTGCTTGCATTGTCCGGACAATAACCACGACTGATATAAAACTTTAAATCATCAGCACTCTCATAGCTCATCATTCCGCCAGGCATATGATTACGTTTTATGACATCAAGTGTATGCAAAGGATCGGCTTTTTTCATAATTCCTTTCATATATGTGCTTACCAGTAAACTAGTAGCCGGACAACCGGTCATAATAAATGAATATCCACCCGAACATGCCCCACGAGGTAACAGTTTTCCATTGTCAGCATACTGAACCAAACAAGCAGATAAATCATCCATGACTTCAGGCCATGCCAGTCCCCATAATACATTCAAATTCCAGTGTGTCAGCCAAAGCCCGTCAAAGCCATACATATTAAACTTCGTTTTTCCATCCGCAGTAAGCGGAAGACGACGTACCTTCATAGGTTCATACGTACGTTTATTGACGTATTTATTTCCGGCATAATCCGGATAATAGCCATTCACATCATTTATTTTATGTCGTCCTAACAATACGTGCCAAAGGTCAGTATAGAACTTGATACGTTGAGCATCCGTACCACCTTCAACAGCTATACGTCCTAAAGCCTCATTCCAGACTGAACGGGTTTCTTTACATATCTTGTCAAAATCCCAATGGCTCAGTTCCGCATCCATATTGGCTATTGCATTGTCTACACTGGTATACGAAAATGCCATCTTAAAAAGCAACTCTTCAGCATTCAGTTGTCCAAAGTTCAAGACCATACCGGCAGCATTCCCAGCAATGACCTCAACATCGGGCAAGACACCTTTTTCATTCCATCCGTCAATGCTTTTTATAGGACGGTTACAATCTAGTACAAAGCTTATTTTTATGCTGTCCGGACCGCCCCAGAAGCGTTCTGTTGTGAGAAATTCTCCTACAACGCGTGTATCGCTGACACGCAATAAGGTAGCTTTATCCATAGAGCAATTTCCCAAAACACTACCTACATCCACCAACAACTTGGCATTTACATTTTCGGTATAATTCAAACGGTAGAATGTAGCCCGCTCTGTTGCCGTATATTCCACCCAAGTCTTATATCGATCCAAATACAGACGATGATAGCCTGGTTGAATTATTTCACTTTCATGTTTAAAAGGTGATTTCCATCCTGCCATACCTTCAGTAGGATCTACTTCCCCTACAACCGGCATAATATTCGGGCCGGAAACCATCCACTCATTTATTTGAGAGAATCCCAAGATATCCGGAAAATTATAATTATATCCACCACCTCCCTGATTTTTATTGCGGGTGAAAGCATGAGCAGCCACCATACCAAAAGGACGTCCGCCCGGAGTACAGAAAAACCATCGTCCTCGGGTAGTTTCAATATAAGGGTTAACCCATTCCACATAGTCAGTTTGATCACCATGTGCAGCAAAAACTTCGATTTCAGACAACCCCAAATTCTTTCCATTACCATCTGTTGCCTCAAAACGAATCCATTTCACCTTTTTCTTAGGAAAAGAGATACTTTTCGGACTTCCATCATTGGGAATAGCTGTTACACTAAGCTGAGATCCATCACTGAAATGAAGAGTTCCACCGGCAAGGTGTTCGGCAAGGGACACACGATCATAGAGTACAACTCGATCCACACATACTTCTTCATCCCATTCCAACTGTGCCCACGGGGTATACATGACTCCCCACGATGTAACACTTCCTTTGCACGCCCACTCGCCCTTATCATCATACATTATTTTACCGTCAACCAAGTTGTCGGCAACATAATTTTCATTCAACATATTAGACACCGTGACATGTGCCCGTGGAGCTATATTATCTTGTGCTGCCTGAAGTACAAGAATACTGCTGCACCATATAGCAGCTACTACTAGTCCTTTTATTAAGTTCTGATTCATCATTATATTTTAATTTATTTATAAAGTTGCCTGCTCTCCACACTTCCGTTCTCTTACCGTAAAAGCACAGTAGGTGAGATACAACACACAAAACAAAATGACAATAACCCCAGCCGTAATTCCGGCATTATCTATTGCAAATCCAATAACAGGTGTTACCACTCCTCCTCCGGCTACAGCCGTCAGCATTAATCCGGAAATCTGATTCATTTTTGTGGGACATTCTTGAAATGCCATCGAATAAATGATAGAAAATACAGACGAAGCAAAAAAACCAACTCCGGCAATACACAATAAACTAACAGCGGGATTCTGGATACCGATCAATAATACAAGCATTATGATACACGCCAAAATATTGACTTTGAAATAGCGTACGCCTACAATTCGGGTCAGCAAGAAAGCACCGAGAAGAGCACCAACCGTCCTACTAAAGAAATATACTTGTGGAGCAAACTTCACTTGTTCTGCAGTCCAATCATACCGAATACTCATCAGTTTTGAACTGACATAATTTGTAGCGACATCCACACCTACAATAAAGAATATTCCCCCAAAAAGAATGAGTATAGTTCTATTTTTCAGCAGGTTGAAAGAATCAGAGAAAGATACTTTACTCTCTTCCACCTGCTCTCTCTGAATAGGGGTAAACGTCAGCCATAAAGCAAAGAATAATGTAATGACGCCCAAAATAGGGAAGCAATAATACCATTTATCGTCACCAAAATGCAGGGTAGCAAATAAGACAATTTCAGGACCGACCAACGAAGATACAGCCTTAATTACCTGTCCGGCTGTCAGACTACTGGTCAATAGCCGAGGACTGGAAATAACATTATTCAATAACGGATTTAAAGAAATCTGTAATATGGCATTCCCTACACCTAACAAAACGTACGCAATAATACAGGTTACACTACTGTAGACCAACAATGGCAAAAACATCCCAACAACTGTCACCGCCATACTGGCGAGTACGGTATTTTTCCGCCCGTATTTACTCATTCTGTTACCAACAGGAATCCCTAAAAACAAAAACCAGATAAATACCATTGAAGGAACAAACCCTGTCATGGTTGGAGACCAATCAAAGCTCTTCTGCATATAGTCGGATGAAATACCGACTATATCACAGAATCCCATAACAAAAAAAGCGGCTAGTACGGGAATAGCTTTCAAATAAGAGTTCTTCTTTACCATAACTATCACTTTAATATATGATCTACGGGTACCCAAAAGAAACGAGGCTGATACAACGATGCCTTCTCAAATACCTTCTTCAAATCATAAGTATTAACGTTATAACACATCAATATTTTATCATTTTTCATGTATTGAGGATGTACCATCGTATTATACGTCATCATATTGTCTTGTTCAAAATTAGGTTCATCAACCGTATAGAGCAATTTCTCATGACTAAATGCACCTTCAGGAGTATCGGCAATATAGGAATAAATTTCCTTGGCATTTCCCGAACGATTTTGAGAAACCAACACTATTTTTTCTTTTAGACTAAAGACATTGAATTGTTCAGAGATATTTTTCTGAAGTCCCTCAAGTTTTGCCGTTTTAGTAGCGTCTGACTGCCAACTAGCCCCATCCCAATACACAAAGTTCGTCAACCTATTATCAACCAATTCAGCTTTCGTCACATGAACAACTGCCTTTGCTCCGGTTGAGTCCGACTTTGTTCCGTAAACGTAGATTACATTTTGATAAGGCAACACTGCATGTCCATAATGTACGCCATTCTGATTGGCAGCAGGGATATTCATCTTATCAATTATCTTCATGGTTTTCACATCCAGACGAAAATAATCACAACACATATATTCAAAACCAAAAGATCCCTCACCCACTTTCCTGAATTTGGACATGAACAAATGAAGAATACCATCTTTCACAAATCCATCTCCAGGCCAATACCAATGGGGCGAATCTCCATCCTGCTCTGCCGGTATATATGCAGAAGGATTCTTCAAATCACCACTATACAAAGTCTCCAATTCGCCTTTCTCATTGATAATCGTAAAAGTGTTACCCATCACGAATTTAGAGTCTTTGCTCCTTTTATCATCAACAACATCTCCAAAAAATGAGTCTCCCCACATAAAAAGATTTCTTCCATCCTTCAAATCTATTGATATAGCACCGTCACCTCCTGTCACTCCACCACCAAGTCCGGGCATTAGCCGTGTACACCACATTGAATCCAGTTCGACCTCCATCTTCGTCACAGATGGCTTATTATTGTTTTGGCAAGATACAAATAATGTACAAGCCAACAAGTAGATAAACTTATTCATAATCCTATCATTTTCTTTATTGTCCATAGCCTTCATTCTGAGTAATCGTGTTTTGTGACAAGTCTATTTCTCTTTGAGGAATAGGAAATTTCACATGGTATTCTTTAGGAGTAGATTCCGGTTTGGCAGCCTTTATGATAGACACAAATTCTTGTGGCGTACACATTCTGGTCAAATCAAACCAACGATGTCCTTCCATCACAAATTCATGGCGGTATTCATTCAATACAGCATTCTTAAATCCCTTATAGTCGGTAGGTACAGCTGTGGTCAGCCCGGCACGGTTCCTTACAGCATTAATTGCAATCACCGCCTCCTCATTAGCTCCTTGATTTATTTCATTCAAAGCTTCGGCTATAATCAAATACATCTCAGCAGTACGAATTGCCGGAAATATGGCCTCGGTATTATTCCCTTTAGGTTCAGTCTGGCTATCCCAATACTTAAAAACATAAGGCTTATCAAAGTCCTCGACGCTACCATCACTATAAGTAAAACTTCTTTTCAAAGTAACATCCAGGCGTTGGTCATTCTGCTGATCAAAGCTGTTCCATAAATCTTCGGTTGCATTTTCCCATCCTTGGGCATTGCTGACTCCGTCAAGAGCAGGCAATAAGCGTACCAAAAACTGTCCGCCTTTCCAGCCTTCACTCAACGCCGCACTAAAGTTTACTCCCCAGATTATTTCCGTATTAAAACGATTGGCCACTTTAAATAAATCACCGTAGTTTTTAAGCATAGGGAAATTCTTGATGACAGATCTAGCCTTGCCTACAGCAAGTTGGTAATACTCCTTACTCTGATGTTCTGCTGCATAAGTAACATAAACCCTGGCTAACAATGCTGATGCGGATGCAGGATAAGGCCTTCCCCCGCCAAAACGTTCAGCGTACTTCAGATCGGTTTCAGCAGTCTTAAGATCTGAAAAGATCAGTTCATAAATTGTCTCTTTGGAGGTTCGGCTAATTACATCTTCCGCAGCACTCTCAACATTATGTTCACGTAAAGGAACATCGCCAAACATACGGATCAAATCAAAATACATCATTGCTCTAAAAAACTTTGCTTCGGCGATCAACTGATTTCTTAAAGTCACATCCATATCAATAGATGGAACTTTATCAATCACGACATTACAACATTTTATCGTTTGATAAAAATCTCTCCACAACAATTCTACAGGCTGATTATATTGGTCTATCTGCATATTTTCTACCGACTGATAGTCAATGCTGGTCTGATTTGTTTCCGAATTATCAGCAAACATATCCTGAAGAACCCAATAATCATTGTAAAAAGTGCCACCATAGTTTTTATCCCATAACCCATTGGGAGCATATCCGATAATCAAATAATCATAAATAGCATTGGTAGCGGATATAGCATGTTGAGCAGTTTTATAATATCCTTCACTTGTAATATCCCCTTTAGGCTCTTCGTCCAGGAAATCCGAACAAGCAGTGAACATGAATGCTCCACCCAATAAAACACTTAATATGTATTTTTTCATAATCTATTCTTTTTTAAAAATTCATTCTTAAACCAAACTCATACGATTTAGACATCGGATAAGAACCATAATCAGCTCCCATTGAAAGATTGTCGTTAGAAAAACGACTTACCTCGGGATCATATCCGGAATAATTGGTGAACGTATAAATATTCTTTAATCCGGCAAAGATTGTAAGTCCCTCACAATAAAATTTCTGGAGGATGCTTTTGGGGAAGGTATAACTTAACGTGATATCTTTCACTCTGAGATATGAACCGTCTTCCACATAATGATCAGACAAAATAGTACCTGATGGTTTGGTCGTGGCACGAGGATATTTATTAGTAGGATTCTCTGGAGTCCATCTTTCTAGTGCTGCCACAGAGTTGTTTCTATATCCGTCAAAGCTTTCCAATGAAAACTTATTAAAATTAACAATCTCATTACCTACCGCGCCCTGCAAATAGACTGTCAGCCCAATGGATGAATGATCACGCAGGTTATAAGTAAAGGTATTATTGAATCCGAAAGTAAAATCCGGATTGGCATTTCCCAATTCATATAAATCGTCTTCATTAATCACATTATCACCATTCTTATTGACATATTTACGGTCACCATGTTTCAAGGTTTTCCCAGAGAAATATGGAATTTTAGACAAGTCTTCGCTCAGTTGTGCTATACCATCAGTCTTATATCCATAAATTGTACCGATAGGTTTACCTTCGTTTATTTTAGTCCAATAGGTTACTCCCAGAATAGATGTCCCCGAAAGATTCTCCTGGCTTCCGGCTAAATCAGTAACTTCATTCTTATTGTAACCGAAAGTAAGGTTCATATCCCAACCGAATTTACCAGCAAAAGGTACCGCTCCCAAAGCAAACTCAAAACCCTCATTACGCAAACTGCCAACATTCTTTACGGCTGTATCATAACCTGTATTAAATGACACAGGCATAGCAAGCAGCAAGTCGCGCGTATTTTTACGATAATAGTCCGCAGTTAAGGTAAGACGATTGTTGAATAACCCCAAGTCAAAACCAAGATTTACCTGAGAAGTTGTTTCCCACTTCAGGTCTTGATTACTCAGTGTATAAGGCACCACACCGGTTGCTACTTCACTATTACCAAAATACGCTTCTGTGTTATGCATTAACCCTTGCGAGCTATAAGGAGGAATTCCTTCATTGCCCACAATGCCATAACTTACTCTCAACTTCATATTTGAAATGGCTTGCAACTGCTTCATGAAATTCTCTTCTGAAATTCTCCATGCACCCGAAACTGAAGGGAAAAAGCCATATTTATTACCCTTTCCAAATTTTGAAGATCCGTCAATACGCCCCGTCAGACTCATTAAATAACGACCACCATAATTATAATTCACACGAGCTAAATAAGATAACATCTGCCATTCGGAAATGCCCGAACTTGCAGCTTGACGCAATGCTCCTGATTGTATAGAGTTGAATCCTAAAAATCCGTCTGTAAAATCAGCTGTTGCAACCGCCGAATTTTCCGAAACAAAAGCTTGCGCTGTCATACCAGCCAAAGCGCTAATCGCATGCTTCTCAAAAGTAGCTGTATAGTTGACAGTATTCTCCCACACCCAATTGTAACCGTCACGATTTCCTACACTGGCATAGCCACCATTCGATTCTGCACGTTTAATCTCCCCGGGAGCAAAAGCCTGATCCTTTATAAAGAAATAGTCAACACCAATACTAGTCTTAAAGGTTAGATTTTTAATTGGAACCCATTCTAAATAAGCATTAGCCAATGTCCGGAATGAAGTATTTCTATTTTTCGCTTCATAGGCGTCTTGTACAGGATTACCCACGTTGTTAGTTGTAGTGAGATTGTTTTCATAAATGTAATCGCCGGATTCATTTCTCACAGGAAGAGCTGGATTCATTTCCAATGCCCAAGAAGTGATCGAAGAAGCAAATCCTCCTTCCGAGTTCGTTACTACACCATTTGAACGGCTATAACTTAGATTCACAGAAACTCCAGTCTTTAGCCATTTATTTATTTGCTGTCCCAAGTTAATACGGAAACTTCCTTTTCCGAAATCTGAACCAATAATTATACCATCTTGCAATAGTAAATTACCGGAAACAAAATAAGTCGTTTTATCATTACCACCTGATATTGAAATATCATAGTTCTGCATAGGTGCTGTGCGGAATATCTCATCTTGCCAGTTCGTGTTTAGTTTGGACAGATTATTCAACCCTGCAAAAACGGGATTTCTTTCTTCACCCGCATTATCCGTTGCTTCATTTCCCAATTCGGCCAACTGGACCGCATTCAGCATATCCATTTTTTTAGTTACCTGCTGTAATGTGTATTTAGCTCCGATAGAAACTTTAGGCTTCCCATTTTTACCTTGTTTGGTAGTGACCAATACAACACCATTCGCCCCACGAGCACCATATATGGAAGTTGCAGAAGCATCTTTCAAGATTTCAATGGACTCAATATCATTGGGATTGATATTAGTCAAAGGATTAAGAGCGGGATTCTTTAAAGTCCCGGTACTGAATGTACTTGCATCACTAATCACAGGAACACCATCAATCACATATAAAGGTTCATTATTTCCATTAATAGAACTAGTACCTCTGATTCGAATAGAGGTTCCGGCACCGGGCTGCCCTGAGGTGTTCAAAACAGCTACACCGGCTGCTCTTCCCTGTATACCCTGGTCTAATGAAGTTACCGAAGTGGAAGATAATTGTTCCGACTTGATAGTAGAAATTGACGAAGTCAGATCACTTTTTTTCTGCACACCATACCCTACCACTACCACATCAGCCAATACTTGTGTATCATCTTCCAACACAATGTGAAATTCTCTCTTTTGCGCAGTAACTTTAACTATCTTTGTTTGGTATCCTATGAAAGAAATCTCAAGCATTGATTTGTCCGGAACAGATAATAAAAATTCTCCATCCTTATTAGAAATGGTTCCATGGGTTGAACCTTGCTGTAAAATAGTAGCTCCAACAATGGGGTTACCCATTGCATCACGAACAATACCCTTGATGTTCAAACTTGTATTCTGTGCACTAACACCTCCCAGAATAAACATCAATAACAATAAAGTTATGCTCCTCAATAAATTATTCATGTGTTTTTATGATTAGATTGTTTATTAATAAGATCCCGGATTACAAGACGCTACAATATAATTATCCGGATTTTGTCCTCGATAAGGAGTAAAATCTTCGGTTTTGGATACTGGCGTATAGACTTCCAACACTCTTTCATTTGAAGAATAGTCACCACCCAGTCCTGAAAGGTCTTGATAGCTTTCCAATATCATTTTACGATCCGACAACTGCAATACATTATAATGAGTCATCAAAGCCTGGGAAGGTGAAAACACATTATAGTGAATAGTAGATAAAGTCTTAACAGTAGCTCCGTCCATGGTAACCTGCCATGCACAATAAGAGTTTAACGTTTCCAAAGCGGCACTTGAAAATATGAATCCCCAATCAACCTGCCAAGTCAGGTCCGAATTAAACCGGTGAATGTCATCTTTCAAATCGGGAGTAGCTGTATCTTCTCCTTTAATAGTTTGTGATGCCAATACCCAATCATATTTTAGTAATAACGGAATCTGCGCCAGCTCCACTGTTAAAACCAGGTCTGCGGCATCCACCACTCTGCCGTTCTCATCCATTCCATAAAAGGAGTACACTAATATTCCATTTTCATCACCGGCTATAACCTCCTCTGTGAATATATATGGAAAGTTCAACTCCCTCACATTCAATTCCTTTAAATAGGAGCTGACTTCTTTTCCATCGATACTTTTCTTAACCAAAATTTTCGAAATCAAATCAGGATGAGGCAGTGACAGTTCTACAGAAACATGATCCCCAATCTTAATTTTCCCCTCTAAAGTACTTAAGGTCAGTAACCCTACCTGTCCCTTATCATCATTTTTACACGAAAGAATTAATGATGATATCATTCCTAACATAATAGAAATGAAAATGATTTTTTTAAGTGTTTTCATATGATATTTAGTTTACGAAATTACGTTAAATCTATTTTTTGTAACGCATAAGCATAAGCTCCTCGCATAATAGAACGGCTAGCGCCTTCTTTACTGCACAATACCAAGGTTTGTTTCGATTGATGATAGGTAGTAGTCAAACGGGTACCAGGAATGACAACCTGACTATCAGATAAACTCAAAAAACGAGCTCTTTCCGATTCATCTTCTCCATTATATACCTGCATAGAAACGCATGGAAACTTATTTCCCGAAAAAGTAGTCAGCTGTGCTCTAAGTTCTGTTATCAAAGCAGGCAATATATATTTTGATGCTCCTGCAACACCACCACCTATAACCACCAGACCATCCACAACATTCAGCATCGAAGCGATAGCAGCACCTGCCATCATACCAAGTTCATTAAAACTTGTGATTGCTGCATGACGATCACCCTGCTTTATACCTTCAGCAATGTCATAAATATCTTTTGGAGTCAATGATGTAGAGTTTTGTCCAGACAAGTCGCCATACACTCTTTTCACAGCGCGTATACTAACACTTTCTTCGGCAAGCATATCTGGATATTTCTTATTTCTCATAAGCCAGATGTCTCCTCCACAACCATTATCCCCAGTCAATAAGACTTTATCTATAACAACTCCTGCACCGAATCCCGTTCCCAATGTTATACCAATCAAATTTTTATATTCCCTGCTGCAACCAGCTAAAGACAACTCTCTGTTTATCATAGACAATGCACCCGACAAGGCTTCGCCATAAGCAAACAGATTTCCGTCATTTTCTATAAAAACCGGAATTCCATATTTATGCCTCAAAAAAGGGCCTAATGCAACACCTCCTCTGAATGAAGGAAAATTGGGCAAATCGCCTATAATTCCATTTTCATAATCAGCAGGGCCCGGAAAAGCAAAACTAATTGCTACCGGGGGAACTGGTATAGTAGCTATTACTCTATCAAATCCCCTTACCAACACTTCCAAGCATTCGTCTAAATTATCAGAAACTGCCGGAAGCCTTATCGGACTTATCATTTCATTATTTCCTTGAATAGCAGAAAATACAAAATTTGTTCCTCCTGCATCCAGGGTCAAAACGACCCGTTTATCATATTCATACATATACTATTTTAGGCTTAAAAGTTCAACTACTAAAATCTGACATATGCCTTGATAGTGACACATTCCTTATTACAGGAATTTCCATAAGGTTTTATTGTATATTCACCAACAGAAGCAGGAATGACGAATGTTTCGGCATAATGTACCACGAAAGGTTCAAAAGCATGAGTAGGACTCTCAACAACGGCCTCTTCTCCCTCCAATAAATTCAATACATTTACACTATCGTTTGTGTGATGCAACACCAGTGATGAAAAACGGTGGCGACGGGTTTCGATAAATTCGTTCGGATGTAATCCGGTACGTTCTTCTATCCAACCATCTCCGGAAGCAACTTCCTTAAATTGGTTGCGAAGGTGTTCATTCACATATTCCGTATCACGATTCCAATTGATAACGCATTTACCACGTTCCACATTGATCGGACGCGGTTTTCCATCCAGTCCCAGGCGTTGCCAGTCCCATAGCTTGAAAGTAAAGAGGTTCGGAGTCGAACTGATTTCAAGCACCATACTGTTGGCACCGGAACAATGAACCGTTCCTCCCGGGATCAGGAAGTGATCGTGTTTCTTCGTCGGAATCTTATTTACATATTTTTCTGCGTCAAATACCAGTTCACCTTTTTGTGCTTTACACAAATCGCCAATCATCGCTTCTTTATCCACTCCTGTCTTCACTCCTAGATAAACTACCGCATCTTCTTCCGCGTCTACCATGTAGTAACTTTCATCCTGCGTGTAGTACATACCGAAGCTGTCACGGATAAATTGAGTAGTAGGATGCACCTGCAAACTCAAATTACCGCCGCCCATCGTATCCAAAAAGTCGAAACGGATAGGGAAATCTTTACCGAAACGCGCTTCTACCGGTTCGCCGAGCAGTTCCTTACTTTTCAGCAAGACAAGGTCGACCGAAGGAAGTTCAAAGCGTATGCCGTTCACCTCAAAATAAAGGCTGTTTTCTTCGGGCACACAGTCAAAGCACCAACCGAAGTTTTCACGTTCACGATCCAAGTCACATACTTCTTTCATCCATTGACCACCCCAGGGAGCCGGATCGAAGAAAGGAACTACCCGGAACGGCGTTTTCACCGTTGCCTCTACCCCCTTAAAGAAAGTATCCTTATCAATCATCTTCGGTTCACCGGCCACATGGGTGTCAAGCCAAAAGGCTACCCTGTCAAACAATCTTTCCTTATACCTGTCGCATACTCTCCAATCATTAAAATACCCTCTCTTGTATTGCAAAGAGACGGCATCTTCCCGATTGTCAATGCCCAATGCTTTTACCTCGTGCCGACGGAAGCGCTGCTGAATTTCCCAACGCGCCATATCGGCATATACTATCATCGCATCCTGCGGAGCAACCATAGCCGCTCCCGTACCTATGATTACAATCGTTTCTTTCGCTTCACTGACCTGTTGGCGGGCTACAGCCAATTTCTCCGCATCGAAATAATCTTCCATCTTCAAATTCGTCACATAGCCGAACAACACGTCTTCTGTCATGAAGCGTTCTGTCAAAGTTTGAATTTCCTGTTCCGGTTTCATCAAATCACGTACATTCATCACCATCCTGGAGAAACCTTTTGAAAAAGCATCCAGCACTTCTTCTTCATATACTCCTGTATATAAATCCACGGCCAGCACTTTTCTTGCATCCATTTTTTCTTTTAACATAGAAATGATAGCTTCCCAACCTTGAACAAGCATCCCCGACAGCTTCGTAGAAGGAAATTTATCATAATTAGCTTTTCTCATACTTATCTTTGTTTTTAGTTTATATGTTCATACATACATTGGATTGTGCAAATATATAGATTTTATTTTTATTCCAAATAAAACTTGCATTTTTTTTTGATAAATCTTATATTTGCTGAAAATAAAACTAATCAGAGAGTCATGAAGATAGATCATAATAGCGATAAGCCCCTTCATATACAAGCAGAAGAGATACTTAGAAGGCTTATCGATTCCGAAGAGTACAAGAACGGAAAGCTGCTTCCAAACGAAGTTGAATTGTCTGCACAATTAAATATTTCTAGGAACACATTAAGGCAAGCTATCAACAAGCTGGTATTCGAAGGACTATTATTGCGCAAGAAGGGATTCGGTACCAAAGTAGTAAAGAAAGGCATCGTAGGCGGAGTAAAGAACTGGCTTAGTTTCTCACAAGAAATGAAGATGTTAGGTATCGAAATCCGTAATTTCGAGTTGCATATCAGCCTGAAACGACCGACAGAAGAAATCGGAACTTTCTTTGATTTAGACTCCAATTCCGACAGCCGTTGTGTAGTTATGGAACGCGTGAGAGGAAAGAAAGAATATCCATTTGTCTACTTCATCTCTTTTTTTAACCCGAAGATTCCACTGACGGGAGAAGAGGATTTTACCCGTCCATTGTACGAGATGCTGGAAACTCAATATAACATAGTGGCAAAGACCAGTAAAGAGGAGATTTCAGCCCGGCTGGCAGGAGAATTTATTGCAGAAAAGTTGGAAATCAAGTCGAGCGATCCTATATTAATAAGGAAAAGATTTGTCTATGATGTGAATGGAACGCCTATTGAATATAACATCGGATACTATCGGGCTGACAGCTTTACTTATACAATAGAAGCGGAAAGATAGCTATCATGTATGAACATACTATAAGATAAAAGACTATTTTGAAAGTTGAAGTTACTCGTTTTTTTGCAAAATAGTCTCTTTTATGCCTTGCCCCTTTATTACGCCTTTCCCCTTACGCCTAGACTCTATATTACGCCTTGACTCTTATTCGGTTATTTTAGAATGAGCACCAACAATACGGTCTAAACTTTCATCAAAGGGTAATACTCACCCCTATGAGAAAAAATCCTCAGTTTAATGAGAAAATATTCTCATAGGCATGAGTATTTTTTCTCATAGGGATGAGTATCGTTGAGAAATTGTGTTCACCTACTTTGCTTTCTCTATAAGCTCCAGTATCATTCGGGCAAATCCTTGAACAATCTTTTCATTTTCAGATCGACTTACATTATCCTCCCCATGTATATCCAGCTCAAGATCCTCTTGCAATCGAAACATTTCCGTTTTTCCACACTCTATCAGTTGGTCTTTCTTACACATATTCCAAGGAACGAAAGTCTTGCAGATAAAAAGCTCCATGCCGGGAACCATCGTAACCGACCCGAGCGAGACGCCATCCGGACTGGTGTACCACACGGGATTCAGTAATTCCTTCATTTCTTCTTCACTCAAGAACAAATGGTCGCTATTATACCGCATGGCGGTGTTCGTTTTAAAATATCTTTTTATCAAATCCTCACCGGTAAGTTCCAGTCCCATCCGCAAGGCATACCTGCTGAAAAAATGAGGCGGATAAAAAGTGACACCGGGAAGAGAACCTTCTTTGGTCGGCAAATCGTATCGATAAACATACTTACCATGTTCCGTTTCTCTGACGCAAATCAGAAAACTGTCAAGATATTGCTTTAAACGCCGCTTACTCTTGGCAAAAAATATCAGAATCCATTTATTCTTTCTTGGTGAAGTGACCGTAGAGAAAAGGTGTGCCGGAAATCTGTTACGACTGCGGAGAGACTTTAGAGCATCAGGTATTTTCTTTCGCATTATCATGTACACATCCTCATAATCTTTTACTACCTCATTCGCCAACTCCTCGTATGTCATTTGTGCAGTTATCATATTTTCATTTTTTAATTTTCATATTATTGTTCGACAACGAGAACTGCCGGAACTGCCACCAAAGCATTGTTCCCGCTATCAGGCTGGCTGTCAGGTCGGAAATCGGCATACTTATCCAGACTCCTAATTGCCCATAATAGTGAGGAAGAATCAGTAGGCAGGGAATGAGAATAAGAACCTGGCGGGATATCGAAAGGAAGATTGCCTTACTTGCCATACCGATGCTCTGAAAGAAATTGGAAGTCACCATTTGAAAACCGACAATGGGGAAGAACATCACCACAATACGTAACCCTTTGGCAGAAATATCCACCAATTCTTCGTGCGTCGTAAAGATAGAAACCGCTAAATCGGGAATCAACATTCCCATCAGGAATCCGGCAGTAGTAACAATCGTTGCAGCATAAATCGTTATTTTCAATACTTTTGTCACACGCGGATATTGTTTGGCTCCATAATTGTAGCCGGCAATCGGCTGCATACCCTGGTTCAGTCCCATTACAATCATGACAAAGAGGAATACCAGCCGGTTTACTATTCCGAACGCTCCGATAGCCAAGTCGCCGCCATGATGCTGCAAGCCTTGATTGATTAGAATTACGATGAAGCAGGCTGCCAGATTCATAAGGAAAGGCGCCATACCAATAGCCAAAGAATCGGCTACTATTTTCTTCTTCAACCGGAAAATTCCTTTATGGAAATGCAAGAGTTCTTCTTTGTTAGAAAACAGTTTGAACTGCCATGCCAATGCGATGACCTGTGCCGTAATAGTAGCAATAGCCGCTCCCTGTATCCCCCAGCCGAAGCCATAAATAAAAACAGGATCGAGTATTGTATTAATCACCACCGTAGCAATTGTGGCATACATCGCCTTCTGCGGATGTCCCGCCGAACGAAGCACGGCATTCAGCCCTAAATAAAGGTGAGTGATGACGTTACCCAATAAGATAACGACCATATAATCACGGGCATAACCTACCGTGGCGTCACTACCGCCGAAGAAATAAAGAATAGGGTCGAGAAAAATCAGTGTGACCACCGTAAAAACAAGTCCGATAATGATATTCAGTACCAGCACATTGCCGAGTACCCGTTGTGCGGTGTCGTAATCTTTCTGACCCAGTTTTACAGAAACCAGTGTAGCCGCTCCCACACCGACCAGCGAACCGAAAGCAGCGGCAAGATTCATCAGCGGAAAGGTCAGCGCCAATCCGGAGATAGCCATTGCCCCTACCCCGTGACCGATGAAAATACTGTCTACCATATTATATAAAGAAGACGCCGTCATGGCGATAATTGCCGGAATGGCATACTGCATTAAAAGCTTCCCAATCTTTTCCGTTCCCAACGCAGTGGGTGTCTTTTGTCCTGTCATACCTATTAGTTTGAGGGCGCAAAGATACAAAAAAGAGACAGATTACGGGATATATGAGAAAAGTTTCGTATTTTTGCCCACAAAATTGAGTTAATACGTAACGAAATGAATATACTAGAACTAAGTGAACAGGAAATCATTCGACGCAACAGCCTGAATGAGCTTCGTGCAATGGGTATCGACCCATACCCTGCAGCAGAGTATGTAACCAATGCTTTCTCTACAGATATCAAAGCTGAATTCAAAGATGAGGACGAGCCGCGCCAGGTTTCCGTAGCCGGTCGTATCATGAGCCGCCGCGTAATGGGTAAAGCTTCTTTTATCGAATTGCAGGACTCTAAAGGCCGTATCCAGGTGTACATCACCCGTGATGACATCTGCCCGGGAGAAGACAAGGAATTGTACAACGCTGTATTCAAACGCCTGCTCGACTTAGGTGACTTTATCGGTATCGAAGGTTTTGTATTCCGCACACAAATGGGTGAAATCAGTATCCATGCAAAGAAACTGACCGTACTTGCAAAATCTATCAAACCGCTGCCTATCGTAAAATACAAAGACGGTGTAGCTTACGACTCTTTTGAAGATCCCGAACTCCGTTACCGCCAACGCTATGTAGACCTGGTGGTAAACGACGGTGTAAAAGAAACATTCCTGAAGCGTGCCACCGTAGTGAAAACACTGCGCAACGCTCTCGATGAAGCCGGATATACTGAAGTGGAAACTCCTATCCTGCAATCCATCGCTGGCGGAGCAAGCGCACGCCCGTTCATCACTCACCATAACTCACTGGATATAGACCTTTACCTGCGCATCGCAACGGAACTTTATCTGAAGAGACTGATTGTAGGCGGTTTTGAAGGTGTATATGAAATCGGCAAGAACTTCCGCAACGAGGGTATGGATAAAACTCACAATCCGGAATTTACCTGCATGGAACTTTATGTCCAGTACAAGGATTATAACTGGATGATGAATTTCACCGAAAAACTGCTGGAACGTATCTGTATCGCTGTAAACGGTTGTACGGAAAGCGTTGTCGACGGAAAGACTATCAGTTTCAAAGCTCCTTACCGCCGTCTGCCTATCCTTGATGCCATCAAGGAAAAGACCGGATACGACCTGAACGGCAAGAGTGAAGAAGAAATCCGCCAAGTCTGCAAGGAACTGAAGATGGAGGAAATCGACGACACAATGGGTAAAGGCAAGCTGATTGACGAAATCTTCGGCGAATTCTGCGAAGGTACTTACATCCAGCCGACTTTCATCACCGATTATCCTGTTGAAATGTCTCCGCTGACCAAAATGCACCGTTCCAAACCGGGGCTGACCGAACGTTTCGAATTGATGGTGAACGGCAAGGAACTTGCTAACGCCTACTCGGAATTGAACGACCCGATTGATCAGGAAGAGCGTTTCAAAGAACAGATGCGCCTGGCTGACAAGGGTGACGACGAAGCAATGATTATCGACCAGGACTTCCTGCGTTCTTTACAATATGGTATGCCTCCTACATCGGGTATCGGTATCGGTATCGACCGTCTGGTTATGTTAATGACCGGTCAGACTACTATTCAGGAAGTACTATTCTTCCCGCAAATGCGTCCGGAAAAGGTAGTGAAAAAAGATGCAGCCGCCAAATATATGGAATTGGGAATCGCAGAAGAATGGGTTCCGGTTATTCAGAAAGCCGGCTACAACACTGTAGAAGACATGAAAGATGTCAATGCGCAAAAACTGCATCAGGACATTTGCGGCATCAACAAGAAATACAAATTAGAATTGGCCAATCCGTCGGTAAACGATGTAACTGAATGGATACAGAAAATTAAATAAGTTCTTCATCCAAATCCATACAAATGAAATTACCCGGTAAGATAGCGATAATGGGCGGTGGAAGTTGGGCCACAGCTATTGCGAAGATGTGTCTGGCTCAAGAAGACTCTATCAATTGGTATATGCGACGCGATGACCGTATCGCCGATTTCAAGAGATTAGGGCACAATCCGGCTTATCTGACAGGAGTGAAATTCGACACAAAGCGTATCACTTTCAGTTCCAACATCAATGATGTTGTGAAAGAATCGGATACGCTGATTTTCGTCACTCCGTCCCCTTATCTGAAGGCTCACCTGAAAAAGCTGAAAACCAAGATAAGGGATAAGTTTATCATCACCGCTATCAAAGGAATCGTACCCGATGATAACGTTATCGTATCAGAATACTTCACCAAAGAATATGGCGTCCCTCCCGAAAACATCGCTGTACTGGCAGGTCCCTGCCACGCAGAAGAGGTAGCCCTGGAACGCCTTTCTTACCTGACCATCGCCTGTCCGGACAAAGACAAAGCACGTATCTTCGCGCGTCGGCTGGGAAGCAGTTTTATCAAGACATCTGTCAGCGATGACGTCGCAGGCATCGAATACAGCTCGGTACTCAAAAATGTGTATGCCATCGCCGCCGGTATCTGCAGCGGACTGAAATATGGCGACAACTTTCAGGCCGTACTGATTTCCAACGCCATCCAGGAAATGAACCGTTTCCTGAATACGGTGCATCCACTGAACAGAAACGTGGATGAATCTGTTTATCTGGGTGACTTGCTGGTGACGGGATATTCCAACTTCAGCCGTAACCGGACATTCGGTACGATGATAGGAAAAGGATATTCCGTAAAAAGCGCACAGATTGAAATGGAAATGATTGCCGAAGGTTACTACGGTACGAAGTGTATCAAAGAAATCAACAAGCATCATCATGTCAATATGCCGATACTGGACGCTGTATACAACATCCTGTACGAACGTATCTCGCCTATGATCGAGATTAAATTACTAACTGATTCTTTTAGATAACCTTTAAACAAGAACGATATGATTAGCTTGAACATTGAAAAGACTTTTGGATTTATCTCCAAAGAAAAGGTTTTTGCTTACGAAACTGAAGTAAAAGCCGCACAGGAAATGCTTGAAAAAGGAACAGGCAAAGGTAATGACTTTTTAGGATGGTTACACCTGCCTTCTTCTATCACCAAAGAACATCTGGAAGATCTGAACGCTACTGCAAAAGTATTGAGGGATAATTGCGAAGTAGTAATCATTGCCGGTATCGGTGGCAGCTATCTGGGCGCGCGTGCTGTAATCGAAGCGTTGTCTAACAGTTTCACCTGGTTGCAAGACAAGAAAACGGCTCCTGTCATGATTTATGCCGGACATAATATCAGCGAAGACTATCTGTATGAACTCACTGAATATCTGAAAGACAAGAAGTTCGGTGTTATCAATATCTCCAAATCGGGAACAACAACCGAAACAGCACTTGCGTTCCGTCTGTTGAAAAAACAATGCGAAGACCAACGTGGCAAGGAAACTGCAAAGCAGGTTATCGTAGCCGTTACAGACGCCAAGAAAGGTGCTGCACGTGTTACTGCCGATAAGGAAGGATACAAGACATTCATCATCCCCGATAACGTAGGCGGACGCTTCTCTGTTCTGACTCCGGTTGGTTTGCTGCCGATTGCAGTTGCCGGATTCGATATTGAAAAGCTGGTTGCCGGTGCTGCCGATATGGAAAAAGCATGCGGTGCAGACGTTCCGTTTGCCGAAAACCCTGCTGCTATCTATGCCGCTACCCGTAACGAACTGTACAGAAGCGGAAAGAAAATCGAAATTCTCGTCAACTTCTGCCCGAAACTGCATTATGTAAGCGAATGGTGGAAACAGCTTTACGGAGAATCAGAAGGTAAAGACAACAAGGGGATTTTCCCTGCATCAGTAGACTTCTCTACCGACCTTCACTCTATGGGACAATGGATTCAGGAAGGTGAACGTTCTATCTTCGAAACTGTCATCTCACTGGATAAGGTAGACCATAAACTGGAAGTTCCTTCTGACGAGGCTAACCTCGACGGTCTGAATTTCTTAGCCGGCAAACGTGTGGACGAAGTGAACAAGATGGCGGAACTCGGCACTCAGTTGGCTCACGTAGATGGTGGCGTACCTAATATGCGTATCGTTCTCCCTTCATTGAGCGAATACAATATCGGCGGTCTGCTGTATTTCTTCGAAAAGGCTTGCGGTATCAGCGGTTATCTGCTGGGCGTGAATCCGTTCAATCAACCGGGCGTAGAAGCATACAAGAAGAATATGTTTGCTCTGCTCAACAAACCGGGTTACGAAGAAGAATCTAAAGCTATTCGTGCTAAACTGTAATAGAATAAAGTCTGTATATAAAAAAAGAAGCGATTTTCTGTAAATCGCTTCTTTTTTTATATACTGTACCGAAGTTGTTTTTATTCTTCTTCGTCACCTTTATTCTTTTTCGTCATCGACTTTTGTTTTTAAGCCGATTTCTTCTTGAGCTCCTTCACATTCAGCTTTAGAGGAAAGATAGAATTCCAGTCTTACATCACCATTCTTATCCACATGCTCAATGGTAGCCCGCACCATAATTCTGGTTTGCTTCACACCGTCTTTAAAACGCAGTTGTCCTTTCTCTTCATCCGTCAGATTTCCTTCGGTAGATACTTCTGTCTTTTCATAGAAAAGTTTGGTATCCAGTTCGTCATCGTTCTGAAGTTTAAAGGTTTTCAGTTCGGCACCGTTCCCATCCAAAAACAAAAGGGCTTTTACTTCATCACCCACTTTCAAGTCCGGCAGTTCATCCATCTTATTGGCATAGTCTTCTTCCTTAGCTCCATCACTATTCGATTCAGCCTTCACATATAGCTTTTCGATTTTAATCACAGGACTTTCCCCGCTATTGGAACAAGCGCCTAAAAACAATGGTAGCAACAATAATACTCTCTTTTTCATGCTATCGTCGAGTTTATAATGCTACAAAAATACACATAATCTTCTAAACAACAAACATTTGTGTAGTTAATCACATAATAGCCTTGTTTACAACTATCTTGGCATTCTACTTCATCTCTCATTTTTTATCATTATCTTTGTCTCGTATATAGAGATAGTTAAAAAAACGACTCAACTAAAAAAATAACAAAATGGAACGGAATCTATTAAAGAAATCCTACGGATTCGTGCTACTATGTAGCTTATTATTATTGATGGTATCAATCAGCAGTTGTCAGGAAAGCAAACTCAAAGCAGTGATTGCCATCGCAAATAAACAATGCCCAATGGACATGGGAGAAGTCGGAACAATTACCAGCATCGTTTATGATGGCGGTAATGTAGTGTACACGCTCAATATGAATGAGAGTATTACCGATATAGCCATATTGAAAGACAATCCCGAAAGCATGAAAGAGTCCATAAAAATTATGTTCCGGAATCCGGCGAAGGATGTCAAAGAAATGCTAAAACTGGTAGCCGAATGTAACGCAGGACTTCAAATGAAGTTCGTAGGAAAAGACTCGGGCGAAGAAGCGGTTTGCGGCATCACTCCCGAAGAAGTGAAAGAAGTTCTCAAGGCAGAATCCGACCCGTCACAAAGCGAACGTGCCAAACTCGAGGCGCAACTGAAAATGGCGAACTTGCAATTCCCGATGCAGGCAAGTGAAGAAATTCTTATAGAGAAGATTGAACTCAGTGACGAATCGGTCGTATATATCTGTAAAGTAGATGAAGACGTATGCCCCATCAGCCAGATTGAAACAAATGCGGAAGAAGTAAAGAAAGGAATTGTAGCAAATTTGGCAGCGCAGTCCGACCCGGCAACTCAGGTATTCTTGAAAACCTGTATCAATAATGACAAAAGCGTAGCTTACAGATATATCGGAACGAAATCAGGCAATCACTATGATATAGTCGTCACCCTGCCCGAACTGAAGAAAATGATAATAAAAAAATAAGTATTACGAAAAAAAAGATTCTACGACGTACTGAGTATGAAAAATAAACTGAAAGCCGTCCTATTCGACATGGACGGCGTACTTTTCAACTCTATGCCTTATCATTCCGAAGCCTGGCATAAAGTAATGAAATCTCACGGGCTTACTCTCAGCCGCGAAGAAGCGTATATGCACGAAGGACGGACGGGAGCTGCCACTATCAATATCGTATTTCAACGTGAATTGGGCAGAGAAGCTACTCAGGAAGAGATAGAAAGCATCTATCAGGAGAAAAGCGTCCTGTTCAACTCATATGCGGAAGCGGAACGTATGCCCGGTGCATGGGAGTTATTACAGAAAATAAAGAGCGAGGGACTGGTTCCTATGGTAGTGACCGGCTCAGGTCAGCTATCACTGCTCGAACGACTGGAACATAACTTTCCGGGAATGTTCAAAAAGGAACTGATGGTTACGGCATTCGATGTAAAATACGGCAAGCCGCATCCGGAACCTTATCTGATGGCGCTTAAAAAAGGCGGATTGAACGCGGACGAAGCCGTTGTTATAGAGAATGCTCCGTTGGGAGTGGAAGCCGGACACAAAGCAGGTATCTTCACGATTGCTGTAAACACAGGGCCGCTGGACGGACAGGTATTACTGGATGCGGGAGCCGGTTTGTTATTCCCCTCCATGCAAGCGCTTTGTGATGCCTGGGACAACCTGGACATATAAACATCTGTTTCATTCATTAATACGTTTATCTTTAAAATACCGATTCTACCATGCAAAAGTTATTATCCTTACCCCCTAACTTAATCCATTGTTTTCACGAACTGGAAGAAGTGAATCACGCCGACTGGTTTTGTACGTCAGACCCTATTGGAAGCAAACTGGGTTCCGGCGGTGGAACTACCTGGCTGCTGCAAGCCTGCCATCAGGAATTCGCACCTCAGGATACTTTTAGCGACTGGATAGGGCGTGAGAAGAGAATACTGCTTCATGCAGGCGGACAAAGTCGCCGTCTGCCAAGTTACGGGCCTTCCGGTAAGATATTAACTCCCATTCCCATTTTCAGTTGGGAACGGGGACAAAAATTAGGACAGAATCTGCTGTCATTACAGCTCCCATTATACGAAAGAATCATGAAGCAGGCCCCCACCGGGCTGAACACTTTGATAGCCAGCGGAGATGTGTATATCCGTTCGGAAAAGCCGTTGCAAGACATTCCCAATGTAGACGTCGTGTGCTACGGTCTTTGGGTGAACCCATCCCTGGCAACGCACCACGGTGTGTTTGTATCCGACCGAAAGCGCCCGGAAGTTCTTGACTTCATGTTGCAGAAACCCTCACTCGAAGAATTGGAGAGTTTATCCAAGACGCATCTTTTCCTGATGGACATCGGCATTTGGATACTAAGCGACCGTGCCGTGGAAGTATTGATGAAGCGTTCATTAAAAGAAGGGACGAACGATATTAATTATTATGATTTATATTCGGACTACGGACTGGCTTTGGGCGAGCACCCCAAAACAGAAGATAAAGAAATCAACCAACTGTCCGTAGCCATATTGCCTTTACCAGGCGGAGAATTTTATCACTATGGCACAAGCCATGAACTGATTTCTTCCACACTGTCCATCCAAGATAAGGTACGCGACCAAAGAAAAATCATGCACCGGAAAGTAAAGCCCAATCCGGCCATTTTCATTCAGAATTCCATGACGCAGATTTCTCTTTCTGCCGATAATGCCAACCTTTGGATTGAGAACAGCCATATAGGAGAAGGCTGGAAACTGGGGTCCCGCCAAATCATCACCGGAGTACCAGAGAATCATTGGGACATTTGTCTGCCGGATGGTATCTGTGTGGATATTATTCCTGTCGGTGAACATGATTTCGTAGCCCGCCCATATGGATTGGATGATGTATTCAAAGGAGCGTTGGAAAAAGTCACGACTACTTACCTCAATATCCCGTTCCCACAATGGATGGCAGAAAGAGGAATTACATGGAACGACATAAAAGGCCGCACGGACGATTTGCAAGCAGCTTCCATTTTCCCAAAAGTCGCTTCCGTAGAAGAGCTGGGTATATTAGTACGCTGGATGACATCAGAGCCGCAACTGGAAGAAGGAAAAGAACTTTGGTTGAAAGCAGAAAAAGTTTCGGCTGATGAAATTTCGGCGGGCGCTAATCTTAAACGCCTTTATGCACAACGCAGCAGTTTCCGCAAAGAAAATTGGAAAGGGCTGGCAGCCAACTACGAAAAGAGTGTTTTCTATCAACTCGATTTACAGAACGCTGCCAATGAATTTGTACGTTTAGATTTAAATGTTCCTAATGCTCTGAAAGAGGATGCCGCACCAATGGTCCGGATACACAACCGGATGCTTCGTGCACGGATTATGAAGTTACGTGGAGACGACTCCTGGCAAAAGGAAGAACAGGCAGCTTTCCAACTGCTTCGTGACGGTTTACTGGGAGTTATGCCGGAACGCAAAAACCGTCCTGTGCTCAGTGTCTATTCCGACCAAATCGTATGGGGACGCAGTCCCGTGCGGATTGATGTTGCCGGGGGATGGACAGATACTCCGCCCTATTCTCTCTATTCCGGTGGAAGTGTAGTTAATCTCGCCATCGAATTGAACGGGCAGCCACCATTACAGGTATATGTGAAACCCTGTAAAGAATATCACATCGTACTCCGCTCCATCGACATGGGAGCAATGGAAATTATCAGGAATTATGAAGAACTGCAAGACTATAAGAAAGTCGGCTCTCCGTTCTCCATTCCCAAAGCAGCGCTTAGCCTGGCAGGCTTTGCACCGGCGTTCTCTGCTGAAGTTTACGCCTCGTTGGAAGAGCATTTGAAAGCTTTCGGCTCGGGAATAGAAATTACACTATTGGCCGCCATCCCGGCAGGCTCCGGCTTGGGAACCAGTTCTATCCTGGCGTCCACCGTTCTCGGAGCTATCAATGATTTCTGCGGACTGGCATGGGACAAGAATGATATTTGCAGCTACACATTAGTATTAGAACAACTCCTGACCACAGGCGGTGGTTGGCAAGACCAATACGGCGGTGTATTCTCAGGCGTCAAACTGCTCCAATCCGAAGCCGGTTTTGAACAAAACCCTCTAGTACGCTGGCTACCCGACCAACTCTTTGTCCATCCCGATTATCGCGACTGCCACTTGCTATACTATACAGGAATCACCCGCACGGCCAAAGGCATATTGGCCGAGATTGTCAGCTCCATGTTCCTCAATTCGGGTATGCATCTGAGCTTGTTGGCTGAAATGAAAGCACACGCCATGGATATGAGCGAAGCTATTCTACGCGGCAATTTTAGTAGTTTCGCCAATTTGGTAGGCAAAACCTGGATACAAAACCAGGCATTGGACTGCGGCACGAATCCACCGGCAGTAGCGGCTATTATCGAGATGATTAAGGATTATACATTAGGATACAAACTTCCCGGAGCAGGTGGTGGCGGTTACTTATACATGGTAGCCAAAGACCCGCAAGCGGCAGGACAAATCCGCCGGATACTGACGGAGCATGCTCCTAATCCTCGTGCCCGCTTCGTAGAAATGACGCTTTCCGAAAAAGGACTCCAAGTCTCAAGAAGCTAAGAACCTCAAAAAACAAGCTTGGGCATAGAATCCGATTTTTCCGTCTATGTCCAAGCTCTAATTCTCAAGCCTCATAATGATTTCTTTTACATGTTAATACTGAAAGATGTCATAGCTGTATTACTAAACATTTATTTCATTCCATTCAATAATACAAAAAAGTCGTACCCTCTAAAAGTACGACTTTAAAGTACACCCGAAGGGAATCGAACCCTTATCTGAGGTACCGGAAACCTCCATTCTATCCATTGAACTACAGGTGCTTATGCTATTTAATCCCGACAAAAAGAAGTCTTCTATTCACTAAGCTACGGGGCCATTCTTTTCAAATGCGATGGCAAAAGTATAAAAAAACTTCTCATTTTCCTAATGTTTCTTCTTTTTTTATACTTCTCATGTCACTTCTCATCATCCGGTCTCTATTATTTTGAAATGCTTTAGAGCACTTACTTTATCAATTTGACAATCTTTTAGAGAATATCCGTTACATATATCAATTTTATTCCTATCTTTGCCGACAATTAACATTCAACAAACCTATGAGTTACTTGATAAAACCAAAGAACTATAACCCGCTACTCGACCTCAAACAGACCGAGCTGGGAATCAAACAAATAAAAGAGTTCTTCCAGTTAAACTTATCATCCGAATTGCGCCTCCGACGTGTGACTGCCCCCCTGTTTGTGTTGAAAGGAATGGGTATCAATGATGACTTGAATGGAATAGAACGTCCTGTTTCTTTCCCTATCAAAGACCTGGGCGACGCACAAGCAGAAGTGGTTCATTCATTGGCTAAATGGAAAAGACTGACATTAGCCGATTACCATATCGAACCCGGATATGGCATTTATACAGACATGAACGCCATCCGCTCTGATGAAGAACTGGGCAACCTCCACTCCCTCTATGTAGACCAATGGGACTGGGAACGTGTCATCACCAACGAAGACAGAAACATACACTTCCTGAAGGAAATCGTAAACCGCATCTATGCGGCCATGATCCGCACGGAATATATGGTATATGAAATGTATCCTCAAATCAAGCCATGCTTGCCACAGAAGCTACACTTCATTCACTCGGAAGAGTTACGCCAACTCTATCCCGACCTGGAACCGAAATGTCGCGAACATGCTATCTGCAAAAAATACGGAGCCGTATTTATCATAGGTATAGGTTGCAAACTAAGTGACGGCAAGAAACATGACGGACGTGCACCGGACTATGATGACTACACAACAAAAGGCCTGAACGACCTTCCCGGACTCAACGGTGACCTGCTGTTGTGGGACGATGTGCTGCAACGCTCCATCGAACTGTCATCCATGGGTATCCGTGTAGACAAAGAAGCCCTGCAACGGCAGTTAAAAGAAGAGAAAGAAGAAAAAAGACTTGAACTTTATTTCCACAAGCGACTGATGAACGACACCCTTCCATTATCTATCGGCGGTGGTATCGGACAATCCCGTTTGTGTATGTTCTACCTGCGCAAAGCCCATATCGGAGAAATACAAGCCAGCATCTGGCCCGAAGATATGCGCAAGGAATGTGCGGAACTTGAAATACATCTTATATAATTACTATGAACGTACAGATTGAAGAAAGCTGGAAAACACATCTGGCATCCGAATTCGACAAAGACTACTTTCGCACACTGACCGATTTCGTCAAAAGCGAGTATAGCCAATATCAGATATTCCCGCCGGGAAGACTGATATTCAACGCTTTCAATCTTTGCCCTTTCGACAAAGTGAAAGTTGTAATCATCGGACAAGATCCTTACCACGGACCGGGACAGGCGCACGGTCTCTGTTTTTCTGTGAACGACGGAGTCCCCTTCCCCCCTTCATTGGTGAACATCTTCAAAGAAATCAAAGCAGATATAGGCACTGACGCCCCCACAACGGGGAACCTGACACGTTGGGCGGAACAAGGTGTATTGCTACTCAACGCTACCTTGACCGTACGCGCCCACCAAGCAGGCTCACACCAAAACCGTGGTTGGGAAGCATTCACCGACGCTGCCATCCGCGCTTTAGCAGAAGAAAAAGAAAACCTGGTATTTATCCTGTGGGGATCATATGCCCAAAAGAAAGGAGCATTTATCGACCGCAACAAACACTTGGTACTTACTTCCGCTCATCCTTCTCCCCTTTCCGCCTACAACGGCTTCTTTGGAAACAAACATTTCAGTCGTGCAAACGATTATCTGAAAGCACACGGAAAAACTGAAATCACATGGTAATTGGATAAGTTGAGAATGGAAAACTTTCACTTTCCATTCTCAACTCAACTCTCCACTTATTTTAGTACCACTGAATATTGCTTTGTGTCTGACTTCTCTGCTCATACTTCAAATCCTGCAGGATACTTGCATTTGCACGGATTGTTACATTATAGTATTTCCAGCGTCCAAAAGGCGAAAGACTGGCCGACAGATTGAAACAGTGCAAGTCACGAGAGATAGTGCAGGAAGTCTGTGTAATCTCTTTTGCCTGGAAATCATATCCTGAGTTGAAAGATAAAGACCAGTTATTGGAAATCTTCACATTTCCGTTCGCATTAATATTATGCGTATAAGTATAAGGATATCGCATGGAATGACGATTGATAGGCTTCGTTCTATCTTCACGAATGTTAAACGAATAACTGAGACTTAATGACCAAGGCATTTTAAACACTTGATAACCATCCGAGTCTGCCTGTGCCTTTTCCACTTTCTTGGTTGCAGTACCATCTTCTCCGTCCGTTCCTTCCGCATCATCATCCTCGCCATCCCCTTTCTTTTTATCCTTGCCTTTCTCATCCTCTTTCGGGCCGAACCATTTCTTCCATGTATCATTGTTGAAAGTATAGTTGAAAGAAGAACCATAGCCCTGAAAACGTCCGAAACGTCCGTATGACCATTCCGTACGGTTACTTGTCACCACATTACCATTTTTATCGAATGTATAGGCATAGGTAGCAAATTGGGCATTCATATTGAAGGTATAATTCTTGGTCAGCTTTAAACGTAGATTCATTGACAAATCACTCCACGGTCTTTCCTTGGCAGCCATATTATAAGACATATTCGCGCTCAAATCATCAATAAGACTAACCTTCTTGACCGTATCTTTTTTCGCATCATAATACTTCATCTCCAAGTTATTAGCTATCGAGAAACTTACCGTTCCCGAGCCCTCACGCGAAGGCACGCCATAAGGCTGTCCGGTGAAAGGAGAATAATACTGTGTATTACCGTTATAATCCGTATATTCTTCCCAGTACTTGCTGAATCCCGGAGCACCACTTAAACTTACTTGCGGCGTGAACACGTGACGAATCTGTATCTCCTTCTTCTTCGCAAAAAGCGGTTTATACATACCATATAACTTCGTACTCAAACTCAAGCTTGCCGAGTAATTGGATACACGATAAAAACCATTGAGAGAATCGCCCGGCAATGATTCCAACTTGTGAGTATCCTCGTTGTAATGCTGATTGATTTTACGGGTGTACCAGCGTTCCGTATAATTCACCGAAGGATTGACCTGCAAATATTTAAACAACGTGAAAGTGGCACTAATGGGAATATTATGATTCATCGCATTCTCCCATTCACTCAGTCCGGCTTTGAACAGACGGTCATCTTTTGTGCGGATACTGTTCGTCAAACGTCCTGAATAGCTGACAGAAATCTTTTCATACCAGCGTTCGGCTCCTGCCGCTTTCTTACGTTTGAAAGGGAACAGACGGCTTAATGTGATATTAAGGTCGGGCAACGTCACCGCAACCGAAGAGTCACGCATTGTCTGGGCGATATTGGTCGTTCCGGACAATGTCAGACCGATATCGGGAAAACTACGTGAGTAACTGATACTTGAAGTCTTGGTATTCTGCGTCAACAACTGAGAGTTATAAAGGTTGTTGATATTAGAACGTTCGTAACTACTGGTCGAGAAGTTCACACTGGCGGAGAAAGTACTGTTCGGGCTGGCTTTAGCATCCTGGCGATGGTTCCAGACCACCTTGAAGTCCTTGGCAACCGCATAATCCGGCATTCCCTTATCCCCCGTCTTGGTAATCTGATAGTCCGCCTGCAACGTACCGGAATATTTATAGCGCTTGTTATAATTAGTCAGTCCGGAAAGTCTCCACGAACCTTTCGTAAAAATATCCCCTGTCATCTTCAAGTCCATAATGTCACTGATGGCAAAATAGTATCCCCCTTCGGCCAAACCGAAACCACGGCTGGAGTCGTCCATATAAGTCGGCATGATGAAACCGGAAGAATAACTGCTGGAGAACGGGAAGAAAAAGAACGGAACAGCCAACGGCAAAGGAACATCTTCCACCACCAGGTAGGCAGGCCCTGTCACCACATTCTTTTTAGGACGTACTTTCGCACGTGTCAATTGCATATAAAAGTGAGGATGATCGTGATGATCGCAGGTCGTATAGCGTCCGTGCTCCATAAAAATTTCATCATTTGCGCCTTTCTTGGCCTTACTACCGGTCACGTATCCTTCTCCCTGTTGGGTGACGATATCGGTGATTCCCGCTTTCTTAGTCTTGAAATTATAGCGGATAGTTTCCGTATCATAGGAAGTATCCCCTTCCTTAAATACCGGTTTACCTTTTTCCACTCCGGTGGAGTCCTTGATGCCATAGGCATGAACAGTACTGCTATCCAGATTCATCGAAATAACCTCGGCAGCCAGTTCGATATTCTGATAATTGACCTTTCCGCTACCGTAAAGTGTAGCAGACCCACCCAAAGTAAATACGGTGGAGTCGTTAGATTCATATACAACCGGTGCGTCAAGCGGTTGCTTCTTCTGAACAGGTACGATGGAATCAATGCGTACCGTAACCGTATCTGCCTTCAATGAGTCATTCCCATTCAGGGAATCCTTCTGTGCAGTATTGGACGTAATCATTCCTCTTCTTCGACGCTGAGACGTAGCCTCATCGGGAAGCATCAGTAAGACAATCAGCAGTATAAATGATATAAGTATTTTTGCTTTCAATGGCGCCATTAACTAATAGTTTACGCTTGAAGTGGCAAAAGTACACAAACTTCACCAATAATGAGTCAGAATCTCCGTTATTTAATTATTTTTTAGTGCTATAAAAAGAGAGAGCACCATCTGTCAAAGCGACTTAACCCCTCTTCTCCATATTTAGCAATACTTTTCCGTGCCTTTTCCACTGTCTTCTCTTCATCCAGACGGGTCTTAGAAAAGAATTTATCGGCAAAACAAATCAACTGTTCTTCCATAGTGACAGGCAACATCTCACGGTGAGGAATGGGAAGCTGCTGGTCGATAATATCCTGCAAGGAAAGCCCTGCTCCCGTATGACGTTCGCAGACCAGCGCATGTTGCGGAAAGCCTTCCGCCCGCAAAATCTCAGCCCCCAAATATCCGTGGGCGATATAAGGATTCTCTCCAAAGCACTGAATGGCCGGAGCATCCGTCTGAAAAATGCCAATATCATGCAAGAGAGCAGCCTCTTTCACAAAACTCCGGTTTAAACGCAGTTCGGGATGCGCATCCAGTATTTTCATAGCTTTCCCCGATACGGAAAGACTGTGTATCACTAAAATCTGACGCTGTTCTGTGTTCTCCGGATAATACTTATCAATGATTTCGTATGGATTCATATGCTTGTTTTTTTGCTCTCTTGATGAGAAATTAATATTTTTGTGCAATATTACAAAAAAAATTACCGATATGCAAACTCGAAATTCTTTCACTCTCTTTTTTCTGTTCATTATGTCCTTTCCACTGTACGTATGCAGTCAAATTGTCACGGGAGCAGAACAGATGGAGCAATATCTGCCGTTGTTGAAAGGAAAACGCATCGGAATGGTAGTCAACCACACTTCGGTCGTGGGAATGAATCAAACTCATCTTCTTGACACCTTATTAAAAAGAAACGTCCGGATCATCAAAGTATTTGCCCCCGAGCATGGTTTCCGCGGAAATGCGGATGCAGGGGAGACTGTGAAAGACGGAAAAGATTCGCGCACCGGAGTCTCCATCGTTTCTCTTTACGGCAACAACAAGAAGCCGACTGCCGCCCAACTAAAAGATATCGATGTTATCTTATTTGATATTCAGGATGTGGGAGCGCGCTTTTATACTTATATCAGCACTATGTACTATGTGATGGAAGCCTGCGCAGAAAACAATAAAGAGATGATTGTATTAGACCGCCCCAATCCATGTGATTACGTAGAAGGACCGATACTCAAACCGGCTTACCGAAGTTTTGTCGGTATGCTCCCTATCCCGGTGCTTCACGGATGCACCATCGGCGAACTGGCACAAATGATAAACGGGGAAGGATGGATTGCCAACAAGAAAAATCCTTGTCCACTAAGGGTAATCCCAATGACCGGATGGAAACACGGAGAACCTTATTCACTTCCCATAAAGCCCTCTCCTAATCTACCGAATGACCAGTCCATCCGTCTCTACGCCTCACTTTGTCCTTTCGAAGCAACCCGCGTCAGCGTAGGGCGGGGAACTACATTTCCTTTTCAAGTGTTGGGAGCCCCCAACAAGAAATATGGAGATTTTACTTTTACTCCCCGCTCCCTCGCCGGTTTCGACAAAAACCCGATGCACAAGAATGTAGCTTGCTATGGAGAAGACCTTCGGAACGCGGATGACGTGAACGGATTTACACTTCGCTACTTCCTGCATTTCTACCGGTTGTCCGGTGAAGGCGCAGCCTTCTTCTCCCGTGCCCGATGGTTTGATTTGCTTTTGGGTACGGATAGTGTACGCAAAGCTATCCTTAGAGGGGATTCGGAAGACACTATCCGGAATAGCTGGCAAAAGGAATTGCAAACTTATAAGGAGATTAGAAAGAAATATTTACTCTATTGATTACTTGCTTATTCTTGTGCGAAAATGAATGAAACGGTGCGAAAATGGACCAACTATACTATCCGCACCTTACTATAAAGTTGAAAAGTGTATAAGTATCTGCCATCTGCAACAAAACAGAAGTAATCAACTAGTAAACAAACGGTTACAGCGTTGCAGATACCTATTGCAGATGGTGGCAGATACCTTTTATCTGCAACATATATGGGGCAGTTGCCGAAAGCCACCTCCTTGGAGAAAAGTATAAGTCTCTGCAAGGATGTCAGTATCTGTATATAGAAACTACAGTTTCCATAGTAAGAAACTACAGTATCTATAGGCAGAAACTACAGTTTCCATGCTTGGATACTGGAGTTTCCTGCCTGGAAACGGAAGTTTCAGCGTAGGAAATTACCTCATCAAATATAGCAGTCAGTTTAATATCCGGTAAGAAAATATTTGTTGCTCATACAGTGTTGCAGATACCCTTTATCTGCCACCATCTGCAACAGGTATCTGCAACGCTATAATCCACTTGTTTCCAACACAATACAATCATTTTGTTGCAGATGGCAGATGTTTTCTTGTTTTCAAACTTTATGTAGAAGGAAAAACTGTAACTTTAGCATCAGGCAAATTTCATCACAGCCAACTGTTAATCAAATCTCATTTGAATATTTTTATTTGAAATATTTGTTCACTCCTTAATTCCAGCTATTTTTGCATAGATAACCGAACATAAGAAAGCAAAATGAATATTGAAGATTTTAGAGAATACTGCCTGTCTTTTAAGGGAGTCCATGAGAAGATGCCGTTTCCCAATGTGCCCGACAAATATAGCCGTGACATTCTATGCTTTTATGCAGCGGACAAATGGTTCTGTTTCGTTAACATTGAGATTTCCGATTTTTGTTGTATCAAATGCAACCCTGACGAATCCGGAGAACTGCAAACTGAATATACCGGCATAAGACCGGGATGGCACATGAATAAGAAATATTGGATCAGTGTTTATTTCAATCAAGACGTATCTGATGATAAGATCAAAGAGCTTGTAAGCAACTCCTACGATATTGTAGTTAAAAGTTTGACAAAGAAAGAACGGGAAATGTTATCACTGAAAGTTTAATGCGATATAGCTAACTTATTATCAAGATTACCATTCAGCTCATTTCAGTCTTAATATGAAAAATCTGAATCTCTATAAAGATAGTCATAAATTATAGGGAACTTTTCTTGAGATATCTTTCTAAATCCGGCCTTTTCATAAAACCGATATACTCTGTCTGTATTCCTTGGTGTATCAAGGATTATTTCTCTGAAATTGTGTTTTTGTGCAAAATCTAAGAAAATGGCATATAACTGCCGACCCAAATTATGAGGAAAACTTCTATAAGGTTCATAAACAAAAAACTTTTTTAAAATAATCACTCCATTCCCTGCATTCATTAAACCGATGGTTCCTACAACCTTCCCACTTTCCTTTGCCACCCAAAAATTCCCTCCGCCATCAATATACTTTTCTTTGATGTGAAGTAATTCCGGCTGGTCATCTACCGTTACCAACGGACGAGTGCCATCGTTCTGGCAATGAAGGACAAGTGCTATAATCTCTTCTTCATCGGACTAGACGTATTCTTCTATTTCTACCATGCTTATACGTGTTTGAAGTTACTATTATTTTAATTCAATTTCAGCATCATAAATTTTTCATAAATAATAATACACTGAAAATCAATAATATTATCTATATCAAAAATTGATATAAAACAAATATGCAACAAACAATTAAGGAAACACTGTCTTTATGATAGAACAATAAGAACTCAAAAGAACATTATTTTGTGATAGTGAATAATCTATATAGATGGCGACACATCCCACAGACTACTAAAAACGAACAAGATAAAAGGGACTATGCGCAATGCTTATAGTCGATTTCCACTGTTATGCCCCCGAGTGTAAAAACTTGGTATAACACAACAAATACTTGCCGAGAAAATGAGTTATACTCAACAGTCTATAGTGCCGAAAAGGATGGGTAGGAAGTCAAGCCAATTGTGGAAGGAATACGAAACGTACCGCCACAACACATGGGAGAGACACCGCAGATACGCAGTCCGGTGGTAACAAGTACGGAGTCGATGCTACCTCTTTTCAAAATGTAACATCACACTGCTTATGCTAGAACGCAAGAAAAAAGAAAATCCAAAGGGTTTGCTTCATTAACATTATTGATTAGGAAGGCGAGGTGAATTAGATAACAGTTCTTGCATATCCTTACTACAAAAGATTAGTGTAATTCTGTGTGGTGAAGACTCCCGAAAGTTTTCGCAATACCTCCATTCTTTTGTAAATTTGTAAAAATTATGAATGTGCAAAAATACGACTGTCTATTGACGACACCCAATCATTACAATATAGAGAGGGAACAAATTCATTTAACAAGAAAACAAACTGATAAAGAAACAAACGACTCAAAATCCACTTCTAAATGAATCAACACAAGTAGCTCTCTCAACTAAGTTTTTTTTATATCATTATACATTAAATTCAGGAATAAAGTTTGTCCTATAAATAAATAAACCTATTTTTGCCACTTATGAAATCTAATCATGAAATATAGAGTTGCGCAAAAAGATGATGAATAAACAAGAAAAATTCGAGCAGATATTCTATGAAATATTCCCAAAGGTAAAAGCCTTTGCCTGGAAAATATTGCAATCAGAAGAAGATGCGGAAGACATTGCTCAAGATGTCTTTGCCAAACTATGGAATACTCCCGAAACATGGGAAGACAAAGAAACATGGCATAACTATATATATACCATGACA
>ENA-UEPG01000321-UEPG01000321.1-human-gut-metagenome-genome-assembly--contig:-NODE-321-length-50740-cov-7.552593_pt1 | contig 50740 bp, 45 predicted proteins | sample MGYA00242893_ERZ507902 | MGnify/ENA primary metagenome ERZ507902 (study PRJEB26167, sample SAMN06115491) | human gut metagenome | host: Homo sapiens | place: China:Gansu | collected 2015-04-23 | study...
TACGAAAATTTCGAAATGATTCTCGACTGGAAAACTCCTGGAGAGGCCGGCATTGCGGTAAGGGCCATTCCGCAGATTCGTTTGGGCGGTGTGTCCGGTACGGGTATGCTGGCGGACGATAAAGGTGTTGCGGATGCCGATAACCGGCCGGGTAATTGGAATACACTCTATGTAAAGGTCGTGGACGACCGTATCACCGTCTTCGAAAACGATGTGAAAATAGTCGAGAACGCCGTGATGACCAATCCGGATATGCCGGGTGAACCCGTCGGTATCTGCGGTTGCATCGAGCTGATTGCCGGCACGGCTCCCGTCGAATTCCGCAATGTATATGTAAACGAGCTGCCTTCGACGCCTGTTTTCGAACTTTCGGCGGAAGAGGCTGCTGAAGGATTCGAAGTGCTTTTCGACGGTCGGTCGCTCCACAAATGGACCGGCAATACGACCAATTACGTGCCGCTGAACGGTACGATCGATGTGACGGCGCAATATGGCGGTTCGGGCAACCTCTACACCAAGAAAGAGTACAGCGACTTCGTGCTGCGTTTCGAGTTCCGTTTCATTCGGGAGGGCGTCAACAACGGTATCGGCATCCGCACGCCGATGGGCGTCGACGCTGCGTTCGAGGGGATGGAGATTCAGATTCTCGACCACGACGCACCGATTTACAAGGATATCAAAAACTACCAGCAACATGGTTCGGTTTACGGTGTAATTGCTGCCAAACGTGTGAAATTCCCGCCGCTCGGTGACTGGAACGTGGAGGAAATCCGCGCCGTGGGTGATCGGATCACCGTGACGGTCAACGGCGAGGTGATTCTCGACGGCAACATCCGCGAAGCCTGCCAGGGCCATTGCGTAGGTGACCCGGGCGAGAAGGGCAACCACTATATGATCGACCATCGGAATCATCCGGGACTGTTCAACAAGAGCGGTCACATCGGCCTGCTCGGCCACGGCGCAGGTATTCAGTTCCGCAATCTGCGGGTGTTGGACCTGAGTGCTTCAGGGCGTAAATAGACCGAAAATCGTTGCCCGTCCGGATTTCTCCGGACGGGCGGCGGCTTTCACCCCGTCCGCTTTTGACCGCCGCTGTCCGGAAGTGCGAATAACCGGGTTTGTCGAGCCCGGTTCCGTACGTTGCGGCTGTATCCGGAATATGTATGACTGTTCGAACATCTGTGAAGACCTGATGAAAATTAAACCGGTCGTGTCCCGTCCTGTGAAGATCGCCGTGATCGGAGCCGGGAACCGGGCCGACAAATACCTCGAATATGCCCGTCGTTATCCCGACCGGCTGCAACTCGTGGCCGTCGTCGAACTGAACGATTTGCGCCGTCGTGCGATGGCCGACCGGTTCGGACTGCCGGAGGATCGCCGCTATGTGAATTACGACGATTTCTTTGCCGATCGTGTCGAGGCCGATATGGTGCTGGTTTCGACGCCGGAGAATGCCCATTTCGACCCGGCCGTCAAGGCGATCGACGCCGGATACCACCTTCTGCTCGAAAAGCCGATTGCGCAGCGCCTGGACGAATGCCGTGAGATTGCGCGGCGCGCCCGGGAACGCGGAGTCCGGGTCGGAGTGTGCCATGTGCTGCGCTATCATCCTTATTTTGCCAAAATCCGGGAACTGGTCGCTTCCGGCGAGTTCGGACGGATCGTCTCCGTCAATCACATTGCATCGGTCGGATTGGACCGGGCTACGCACAGCTATGTGCGTGGGATTTTCCGCCGGGTGCGCGAAGCGAATCCCATCCTGCTGGCCAAATGCTGTCACGACATCGACTTCCTGTTGTGGCTGACCCGTTCGCGTTGTTCGAAACTCTCGTCGTTCGGATCGCTGCAATGGTTTCGGGCCGAGAATGCTCCCGCAGGAGCCGGAGAACGGTGTCTCGACTGTAAAATCGAGCCCCAATGCCCGTTTTCGGCGCGCGATCTCTATTATGTCCGCCGGGACTGGGTGGCCAGTTTCGATGTTCCCGAAGGGATGACCCTCGACGATGCCATTCTGGAAGAATTGCGTACGGGGCTTTTCGGCCGCTGCGTCTATCGCTGTGATAACGATGTGGTGGATAGGCAGTTGCTGTCGATGGAGATGGATGACGCGGTCGTCGTGAGCCTGTCGATGGAGATGTTCTCCAACGACGATTTCCGGCGGACGCATATCTGGATGACCGGCGGCGAGATCGACGGTGACGAGCGGACGCTGCGGGTCCGGAAGTTTCGCGGCGGTTATGAGCGGACGTACGACTTTTCGGACATTGCCGGACAGTCTTTCCATGCCGGGGCCGACCTCTATCTGATCGACGATTTTATTCAGGCGCTCTACGACCCCGACCATGTTTTCCTGACTTCGATCGAGGATTCGATCGAGAGCCACCGCATCTGTTACGAGGCCGAACGCAGCCGCCGGACGGGCGAAACGATTCGCATGGACGAATAACCGTTTCCGATAACTTACATTGCATAGACCGGGCAGAGCCGGTCGTAGCCGGAAGATTCGTTTTTCCGGCTGTTTTGTTTCCGGAGGAGTTGTTTTGTGCAGATTGGTTGCAGCCGGTTTTCGGAAGGATTGTTTGGAACGAAAAAGAAAAATCCTTGTAACAAGCCTGTTACAAGGATTATGCAATTGATTTTCTATTGAATGACACCCGCCTTCCGAAGGTTGTGTGCCGTCTTCTGAGCTGACACCGGGACTTGAACCCGGGACCTCTTCCTTACCAAGGAAGTGCTCTACCACTGAGCTATGTCAGCAACATTTCTCTTTCGAGTGGTGCAAAAGTACACAAGAAAAATGAAAAGACCAAAAAATTGTACACTTTTCATAATTATTTTCTACCTTTACTACCAATTCATAATAGAAATCAGATGAAACGCATCTTAATAGTAGGCGCAGGCGGCCAGATCGGTTCCGAGCTGACAGTTTATTTGCGCAGTATTTACGGCGGCGGGAACGTCGTCGCAACCGATATGCGCGAGTGCAGGACGTTGGCCGAGGACGGTCCGTTCGAGGTGTTGAACGCCCTCGACGCGACGGCTATGGCCTCGGTCGTGGCCCGTTACCGCATCGATACGATTTTCAACCTTGTGGCCCTGCTGTCCGCCGTGGGCGAGCGCAATCCCCAGATGGCGTGGAACGTCAACATGGGGGCACTCAACAACTCGCTCGAAGTGGCCCGCCAGCACCATTGCGCGCTGTTCACCCCGTCGTCGATCGGCGCTTTCGGACCCTCGTCGCCCAAGGATTCGACGCCGCAGGATACGATCATGCAGCCGACGACGATCTACGGTATCTGCAAGGTCACAGGCGAACTGCTGGGCAACTATTACCACCATAAATACGGCGTCGACACCCGTTCGGTGCGTTTCCCGGGCATTATTTCGAGCGTCACGCTGCCCGGCGGCGGCACGACGGACTATGCGGTCGAAATTTACTACGAGGCGATCCGCAGCGGCCGGTTCACGTGTCCCGTTCCGTCGGACGTGTATATGGATATGATCTACATGCCCGACGCTCTGCGCGCCTGTGTCGAGTTGATGGAGGCCGACCCGGCGACGCTCATCCACCGCAACAGCTTCAACCTCGCGTCGATGAGTTTTACGCCCGAGATCATCTGTGCCGAGATCAAAAAGCGCCTGCCTGCATTCACGATGGACTACAACGTCGATCCCGTGAAAAAGGAGATCGCCGAAAGCTGGCCCAACTCGCTGGACGACACCTGTGCCCGCGAGGAGTGGGGCTGGAAACCCGAATGGGACCTCTCGCGCATGACCGACGACATGCTGGAGCATATCCGCATGAAACTGGCTGCGGAGTGAGTGATGTCGAGATAACTCCCCTCGTCGACACCTCCGACAACTGGGTCGGCGAGACCCTGCCGGCCTATCCTGCGGGAACGCCGCGGGTGACGATTCTGCGGGGTGTGATCCCCCCCCCGGAGCGAAGATGGCGATGCACCGCCATGCGGTCATCAATGCCGGGGTAATCCTGCGCGGCGAGTTGACCGTGATCTCCGAAACCGGCGCTGAACGGACATTCCGGGCCGGTGAAGCCCTCGTCGAACTGGTGGGAACGGCCCACTGCGGGGAGAACCGGGGTGACGGGGCCGCCGAAGTCATTATGTTTTACGCCGGGGCAGGGAATTTGCCTTTGTCCGAACCGATTGAATAACCGAAAATCGCAGCTATGAAACGAATTGTCCGGAGCGTTGTTGTCCTTTTGGTGCTGTTGGCGGCAGCCATTGCCGGCGGCAGTCTTTACATGCTTTCCTATTCGCTCCGGCCCGATGCGACGATGCAGGCCAAGAATGCGTCGTCGTATGAATATATGTACGGCGAATATCCCTTCCTGCGGCCGTGGGTCGACAGCCTCGAACGTGCCGGGGCCCTGCGGGATACGGTGATCGCCGGGAGCGGAGGCGAGCGGCTGCATGCGCTTTATGCGGCGGCGCCCCGCCCGACGGACCGTACGGCGGTGATCGTTCACGGCTATACGGACAATGCCGTGCGGATGCTGATGATCGGTTACCTCTATAACCACGACCTGGGTTACAACATCCTGCTGCCGGACCTCAGTTATCACGGCCAGAGCGAAGGCCGGGCCATCCAGATGGGATGGAAGGACCGTCTCGACGTGCTGCGGTGGATGGACGTTGCCAACGAAATCTTCGGCGGCCGTACCCGTATGGTGGTCCACGGAATTTCGATGGGCGCTGCGACGACGATGATGGTTGCGGGCGAAGCGCAGAAACCCTATGTGAAATGTTTTGTCGAGGACTGCGGTTACACGAGCGTCCGGGATCAGTTTGCCAAGGAGCTGAAAGAGCAGTTCGGGCTTCCTGCGTTTCCGTTGCTCGACGTGGCCGGGTGGATGTGCGGCTTGAAATACGGTTGGACTTTTCGCGAGGCTTCGTCGCTGGAGCAGGTGCGAAAGAGCCGGCTTCCGATGCTGTTCATCCACGGCGATGCCGACGATTATGTGCCGACATCGATGGTTTACCCGCTCTACGAAGCCAAGCCCGGTGAAAAGGAGTTGTGGGTGGTTCCGGGAGCTTCGCACGCGAACTCGTACCGCGATAACCGGGAGGAATATACGCGCCGTGTCGGGGAGTTCGTGGGGAAATATATCGGCGACAAACCGGAGTGAATTGAATAAAGACCGCGATTATATATTTTCATGTATCACCGTCCGAAGAGTACGCCATCTCCCTCCCTGAGGGAGGGTCGGGGAGGGGTCGGATTTGTATGCGACGCCGTAGGCGGCGACAACGGGCGTCGACAGCGGGATTGCTCCAATGAAATATATAATTGCCAATGAATTATAATATGGATAATTATAACTTGCAGCAGGCACAAGCCTTTTACCGGATTCTGGAGGAGGCTATAGGGAAACTTCCCGCCGACGTGCGTGCGAAACTTTACCGGCCGTGTGCCGTCAATTGTGTGAAAGATGTCGTTCTGGCGGAGCTTCGCCGGCAGTTCGAGGAGTGCGGCTGCGACTTGGACAAGCAGTATGCGAAATACAACCGCTCGGAATATTTTTTTGCCGACATCGTCGAGCCGGGACGGGTTTATGAGATCGGGTATCCCCGGTGTCTCTGTCCGCAGGTCGATGCCGGGTTCGTCGCGGCTCCGACCCATTGCGAATGTTCCCGCCAGAGCATCCTGTTTGTCTATGAGGAATTGATCCCGGATAAAACCGTCCGGGTGGAAACGCTGGGAACCGTTCTGGAGGGAGCTTCCGAGTGCCGCTTCCGGGTTGTGATTGAATAAAAACCGGTAAAACCGGTTGCGCGATGCGGCAAGTCCCCTCCTGAGGTGGGGATTTAGGAGTGGGTAAGATCTATAAACGCGGCCGTTGGCCGCGAGCGCGAGACAGGCGGAACTGTCCGGCGATGCGGAAACGCAATGCAAAACAAAAAGAGTTCAGACCAAAGCCTGAACTCTTTTTGATTATGAACCGATCCTTGGACTATGCCTTGCCGGCCGAACCGAGGACGTTCTCGCACTTGTGCTTGTAGAGCTTCTTCAGCTCGTCGCGTGCCGGACCCAGGTATTTGCGGGGGTCGAACTCGGCGGGCTGGTCTACGAAGATCTGACGGATGGCGGCGGTCATAGCCAGACGGCCGTCCGAGTCGATGTTGATCTTGCAAACGGCGCTCTTGGCAGCCTCACGCAGCTGCTCCTCGGGAATACCTACGGCATCCTTCAGCGCACCGCCGTGCGTGTTGATGATCTTCACGTACTCCTGGGGAACCGACGACGATCCGTGCAGCACGATGGGGAAACCCGGGATCTGCTTCTCGATCTCCTTGAGGATGTCGAAACGCAAGGGGGGCGGAACCAGGATGCCCTCGGCGTTGCGGGTGCACTGCTCGGGCTTGAACTTGTTGGCGCCGTGCGACGTGCCGATCGAGATGGCCAGCGAATCCACGCCGGTCTTCGATACGAAGTCTACGACCTCTTCGGGGCGCGTGTAGGTGTGGTGCTCGGCCGAAACCTCGTCTTCCACGCCGGCCAGTACGCCCAGCTCGCCCTCGACCGTTACGTCGAACTTGTGGGCATATTCAACGACCTGCTTGGTGAGGGCTACGTTCTCCTCGTAGGGCAGGTGCGAACCGTCGATCATCACCGACGAGAAGCCCATGTCGATGCAGCTCTTGCACAGCTCGAACGAGTTGCCGTGGTCGAGGTGCAGTACGATGGGGATGTTCTTGCCGAGCTCCTTGGCATACTCGACCGCGCCCTGGGCCATGTAGCGCAGCAGCGTCTGGTTGGCATACTTGCGTGCGCCGGACGAAACCTGCAGGATTACGGGCGACGAAGCCTCGACGCAAGCCGCAACGATAGCCTGCATCTGCTCCATGTTGTTGAAGTTGAATGCCGGGATGGCATAACCGCCTTTGATAGCCTTGGCGAACATGTCGCGCGTGTTCACAAGACCCAGATCTTTGTACGATACCATAGTATTTGAATTATTAGTGAATTTATTGCACTCAAAAAACCGCACAAATTTACTAAAAATTCTAAATAATAGCCGTTTTTTGTGAAAAAAATAACAGCCCGGGCGGGAAATAGTTATGCAATCCGGATTGTTTTTTGTAAATTTGCGGGGACTTTCCGGTGACGGGCGGAAACATTGCGGCAGGTTTTTGGCGGCATATCCGCCCCTGTTCCGGGCGGGATGCCGGTCTGAGGCGACAACACAAAACAAATAACATACATATTACGCTATGGCAGACTTTATTTATCAGGAGCCGTTCCCCGTGGGGGAAGACAAAACCAAGTACCGTCTTTTGACGAAGGAGTACGTGAAGGTCGTCGAGTGCGACGGACGCAAAATCCTCAAGGTCGACCCCAAGGGCCTCGAACTGCTTTCGAAAGAGGCTTATGCCGACGTGTCGTTTTACCTGCGCTCCGCGCACCTCGAAAAGCTGCGCAACATCCTCGAGGACCCCGAAGCCACCGACAACGACAAGTTCGTGGCCTACACGATGCTGCTGAACCAGGTCGTTTCGGCCGAAGGCGAACTGCCGACCTGCCAGGATACCGGCACGGCTATCTGCATCGGCCATAAGGGCGAGGACGTTTACACGGGGGCCGACGATGCCGAGTGTATCGCCAAAGGCGTTTACGAGACCTATAAGGGCCGTAACCTGCGTTATTCGCAGGTCGTTCCGCAGACGATGACCGAAGAGAAAAACTCGGGTACGAACCTTCCCGCCCAGATCGACATCTACGGCGGCAAGCCCGGCATGGAATACGAGTTCCTGTTCATCACCAAGGGCGGCGGTTCGGCCAACAAGACGTTTCTTTACCAGCAGACCAAGGCGCTCCTGAACGAGGAGTCGCTCACGAAATTCATCAAACAGCATATCTTCGACCTCGGTACGTCGGCCTGTCCGCCTTACCACCTGGCGATCTGCATCGGCGGTACGTCGGCCGAGATGTGCCTCTCGACGGTGAAGAAGGCTTCGGCCGGTTACCTCGACGAACTGCCCACCTCGGGCAACGAGGGCGGCCGCTGCTTCCGCGACCTGGAGTGGGAAGATAAAGTGTTGAAAATCTGCCAGCAGAGCGGCGTCGGCGCCCAGTTCGGCGGCAAATACCTCGTGCACGACGTGCGCGTGATCCGTGCCCCGCGCCATGCGGCTTCGTGCCCCGTGGCCATCGGCGTGAGCTGCTCGGCCGACCGTAACATCAAGGCCAAGATCACCCCGTCGGGCATCTTCCTCGAAGAACTCGAAAAGAATCCCGCACGTTTCCTGCCGGCCGAGGCTCCCGCCATGTCGCCCGCCGTGGATATCGACCTCGACGAGGGCATGGACAAGGTGCGCGCGATCCTTACGAAATACCCGATCAAGACGCGCCTGAACCTCCGCGGTACGCTGATTGTGGCCCGCGACATCGCCCATGCCCGCATCAAGCAGATGCTCGACGAAGGCAAGCCGATGCCCGAGTATTTCAAAAAGCACCCGGTTTACTATGCCGGCCCGGCCAAGACGCCCGAGGGTATGGCTTCGGGCTCGTTCGGTCCCACGACGGCCGGACGTATGGACCCCTATGTGGACTTGTTCCAGTCGCAGGGCGGTTCGCTGGTAATGGTGGCCAAGGGCAACCGCACGCAGCAGGTTACCGATGCCTGCAAGAAATACGGCGGTTTCTACCTCGGTTCGATCGGCGGTCCGGCTGCGATCCTTGCCAAGAACTCCATCAAATCGGTCGAGGTCGTGGACTTCCCCGAACTGGGCATGGAGGCTGTGCGTAAGATCTATGTCGAGAACTTCCCGGCGTTCATCATCGTCGATGACAAAGGGAACGACTTTTTCGCTGACTTCAAGCACTAGAACGGATCGACGATTCTGATTTGTGCCTTTTTTAGGATCGGGACACCGTGATTGCCGCCTGTGGCGCCGTATGAAAATCCGACCCGCCCCAACCCCTGCCCGAGGCAGGGGCTTAGTGGCCCGGGCGGCAGGATCGGCGTTTTGAACGGTCGTCGTTAATTAGTCGCATGAAAAAATACTAAAGGGCAAAACTTTACGTTGTAAAATCGGATAAACGATTTTATTGCAGGCTCAATGAGAGATTTTGTTGCAAAAATATCCCTGACGGCACTCTTCGTGCTGGCGATCTTCTCGGCATCAGCTGCCGAGAAGGTCACTTTTGAGGCCAGTTCGCCGCTGATGGTCGCCGTCGGCGAGGCTTTCCGCGTGGAGTTCACGCTGAACGCCGAACCTGACGCCAACACGTTCAAGGCCCCTTCGTTCGAAGGCTTCGACGTGATTGCCGGGCCGAGCGTCTCGACCGGTTCGTCGGTGCAATATGTAAACGGGTCGATTACCAAAAGTTTCAGTTACGGCATTACCTACGTGCTCCTGCCTCAGGCAGCGGGCAATGTAACGGTCGGCGCCGCGGAGGCCAAGGTGGGCGGCACGACTTACCGGACCAAACCGCTGCCGATCGAGATCGTGAACGAGGGCGAAGGCGGAGGCTCCGGGGCTCGGCAACAGCAGCAGGGCGGCACAAACCGTCCCGGCAATGCCCAGGCGGATGTCCAGGGCCAGGTCGCCAAGGACGATATCCTGCTCCGGGCGGTGGTTTCGCGGTCGTCCGTGTATAAAAACGAGCCGCTGCATGTGGCTTTCAAACTCTATACGCGGGTTCCTTACGTCAACATCGTTCCCGAATCGGCCCCGTCGTTCAACGGATTCTGGTCGCAGGACCTCAGTGATCCCAATTCGGCCCGTGTAGGACGCGAGACCTACAATGGCAAGGTCTACGAGACGCGTGTACTGTACGATTACCTGCTCTATCCGCAGCAGGTCGGCTCGCTCACGATCGACCCCGTGGATATGACCGTTGTGGCGCAGGTGGTGGTGCAGAGCCGGAATGCCGATCCCTTCTTCGGGGGCGGCCGCGAGGTGTTCAACGTGCCGCGCAAGGTGCAGAGCCAGCGTACGACGGTGACCGTTAAGCCGCTTCCTTCGGGAGCTCCCTCCAGTTTCAGCGGAGCCGTGGGGCGTTTTACGATGGATACGCAGCCGCCTGCGGAGCGCATTGCGGCCAATTCGGGCGCAACCTTCACGGTCAAGATTTCCGGTACGGGCAACCTTACCTTCGTGCAGGCCCCGAAACTGTTGCTGCCGACTTCGTTCGAGCAGTATAACGTCAAAACCACCGAGTCGATCAACACGGCGTCGACCGGTATCTCCGGTTACCGCCAGTTCGAATATCCCTTCATTGCGCGAGCCGAGGGCACTTACGACATCGAACCGATCGAATTTACCTACTTCGACCCCCAGCGTGTACAGTACGTGACGCTCCGCTCGAAGCCGCTGACGCTCGATGTTACGCCCGATGTGCACGGCAGCGGCGATGCGGTGGTGATGCAGGGCCGCGGCATGTCGAAGGAAGAGGTAAAGATGCTGGGACAGGACATCCGCTTCATCAAGCTGGGCGGTGCGCAGTTGCGTTCCGAGCGTGTCCCGTTCATTTTCAGCGCCGCTTACTGGATTCTTCTGTTGGGTATCTTGGTAATCTTTACGATGATCTATGTGGCCCTGCGCAAGCAGATACGCGAGTCGCAGAACGTCGCCCTCGTACGCGGCAAGCGGGCGAATAAAGTCGCCGTACAGCGTTTCCGCGCCGCCAAAGGCTATATGGAGGAACAGAACCGCCACGCCTTTTACGAAGAGATGCTCCGCGCGCTGTGGGGCTATATGAGCGATAAGTTCAACATCCCGGTCGCCAACCTCACAAAAGAAAATGTCCGCGAGGAGTTGCATAAACGGGGCGTTTCGTCCGAAGATTCGCAGCGTTTCACGGCCATTATCACCCAGTGCGACGAGGCGCAGTATTCACCCGTGGAGTCGGCGCGCATGAACGATGTCTATTCGGAGGGCGTGAATCTGATTTCGCGTATCGAATCGGTGATAAAACGATAGTGTTATGAAGCGATTGACCTTATTCCTTATATTGCTGTCGGGCATTCTCTGCGCCAGGGCGCAGGAGAGTGCCGACTCGCTGGCGCAGCCCGCCGTTTTGACGGCTCCGGAACAGTTGGCCGAGGCGTCGCCCGACCAGTTGTGGGACCGCGCCAACACGGCCTACATCAACGGCGACTACCACGTTGCCGCGGAGTTCTACGACCAGATCCTCGCCCGCGGGCTGAGTTCCATGAAACTCTACTACAACCTGGCCAACGCCTATTTCAAAGAGGGGCAGTTGGGCCGGTCGATACTTTTCTACCACCGGGCTCTGCGGTTGGCTCCCGGCAACGACGACATTCGCTATAACCTGAGCGTCGCCGAGGCCCGTACGAAGGACAACATCGAGCAGATACCCGAATTTTTCTTTACCGAATGGATGCGCGACGTGCGCCGCCTGATGAGTTGCACGGCGTGGAGCCTCTTTTCGCTGGGGGCGTTGGTGTTTGCCCTGGCGCTGTTCCTGGTCTACCTGTTGGCACAGCGTTTGTCGTTGCGCAAGACAGGATTTTACGGGACCCTCGTTGCGGTGGCGGTCTTCATGCTGACGAGCTGGTTCGCCATGGGCGAACGGCGCGAGATGCTCGACCGGACGCAGGCCGTCGTGATGGCAGCCTCGACCGCCGTGAAGAGCTCCCCCGACAAGTCGGCGACAGACCTCTTCGTACTGCACGAAGGGACGCTCGTCGAAATTGCCAACCGCCTCGACAACTGGTGTGAAATCACCATTGCCGACGGCAAGAAAGGGTGGCTCGAATCCAGAATGATCGAAACTATTTAAATGTCGAAACTTTTACAGGATGTCGTCGGCGAGCTTTCGAAACTCCCGGGCGTAGGACGCCGCACGGCGTTGCGCCTGGCTATTCACATCCTGCGTATGGAGCGGGATTCGGTGGCCGACATGACGTGCAGCATCGACCGCTTCCGCAATGAAATCCGCTACTGCTCGCAGTGTAACAACCTTTCCGACGAGGAGGTCTGCCCGATCTGCGCCGACCGCGAACGGGACCACGCTACGATCTGCGTCGTGGAACAGGTTGCCGACGTGCTGTCGGTCGAGAATACGCGGCAGTACCGGGGCATGTACCATGTGCTGGGAGGCGTCATCTCGCCCATGCAGGGTATTTCACCCTCGGACCTGAAGATCGACCTGCTGTGCGAACGTATCGCCCGGGGCGGCGTGAAAGAGGTGATCCTCGCCATCTCGACTTCGGTCGAAGGCGAAACGACGCTCTTCTACCTGATGAACCGCCTGCGGCAGTTCCCGGAGTTGAAGGTTACGTCGATCGCCCGCGGTATCGGCTTCGGCGACGAGTTGGAGTATGTCGACGAACTGACGATCACCCACGCGCTGATGAACCGGCGCGAGATCGAGTAGCCCGCCGGAAGGTGCGGCTCAAGGGGGTGGGGTTGCGTCGTCTGTGTAAGATAGAATCGGTTTTCTTAAAATTGGAATACTATGGATTTTGTAACGAACGAGAAACTCACCATCGTGGGTGCAGCCGGCATGATCGGCTCGAACATGGCTCAGACGGCGCTGATGATGCGCCTGACGCCCAATATTTGCCTTTACGATCCCTACGGACCGGCGCTGGAGGGCGTGGCTGAGGAACTTTTCCACTGCGCCTTCGAGGGGGTGAACATCACGTGGACGACCGACATCCGGGAGGCGTTGACCGATGCGGCTTACGTCGTATCGTCGGGCGGTGCGGCCCGCAAGGCCGGCATGACGCGCGAGGACCTGCTGAAAGGCAATGCCGAGATCGCCGCGCAGTTCGGCAAAGACCTCAAGGCTTATTGCCCGGACGTGAAGCACGTCGTCGTGGTCTTCAATCCCGCCGACATCACGGGTCTCATCACGCTGATCTATGCAGGACTGAAGCCTTCGCAGGTTTCGACCCTCGCGGCATTGGACTCCACGCGTCTGCGTTCGGAACTGGCCAAATACTTCAAGATTTCGCCCGATGAAATCCGTAACTGCCGTACCTACGGCGGCCACGGTGAGCAGATGGCAGTCTTCGCTTCGACGACGCTCGTCGCCGGAAAACCCCTTTCGTCGCTGATCGGTAAGGAAATGCCCGAAGGCGACTGGGCCGACCTGCAGCAGCGGGTGATTCAGGGCGGCAAACACATTATCGACCTCCGGGGCCGTTCGTCGTTCCAGAGCCCGGCCTACCTTTCGATCTGCATGATCGCAGCGGCCATGGGCGGCAAACCGTTCGAATACCCGGCCGGCGTATTCGTTCATAACGACGAGTTCAAACATATCCTGATGGCGATGGAGACCTCCATTACCAAGGAGGGCGTTTCGTATAAGAACGTGCAGGGCACTGCCGAAGAGCATAAGAAACTCACCGAAAGCTACGAGCACCTTTCGAAACTGCGCGACGAGGTGATCTCGATGGGCATCCTGCCGCCCGTCGGCGAGTGGGGCCGCCTGAATCCGCACCTGAAATAACAGGAAATACAAAACTGAAAAAGGACCGGATGTATCCGGTCCTTTTTTAATTGGATGTGCAGAAGTCCACGGGAAGCACTATTTTCACGGGAACCTTTCGCCCGTTCAGCTCTCCCGGCTTCCATTGCGGGGAACTTTCGAGCGCCCGGACCGCTTCGGCGGACAGGCTGCGGTCGGGCGTTTGCAGGACGCGGATATCGGTCAGACGCCCCGTCGTGTCGATCACGAACGAAACCACTACGCGGGGTGGAATAGGAGGGCATCCGATGACGACCCGGACATTCCTGACCCGTTCGTTCACCCATTTACGGAATGTTCGGATGTCGTCTTTCCGGAACAGGGGCGGCGTGTCGCAGTGTATCAGGCGGAGCGAATCGCGGAAAATGGAGACCTGGGCCTGCTGTTGTTCTGTCGTAGCATTCTCCAGCCCGAAGGCCGTCCACGCGGATGTAATCAGCAGGAGCGCGCAGCCGATTTTCGCGGGTGTCGTCACGGTTTGGCCTGGAACACGGCGCGCAGTTCGCCGTCGCTGAGCAGCAACAGCATCGGGCCGTCCATGTCGTAATGGGTCACGGATTCGAGCGCCTTGGTAAAAGCGTCCTCCTGCTCCATGCCCGGGCAGGCCATCATCGTCGAGGCGAGGGGGCCGATCTTCAGCGTGCGCTTTTCGTCGGTCTTGTAGGTTCCCATCAGGCGGTTGCACGCACCTACGCCCGCCATGCGGTTGTTCTCGGCGAGCAGCGTGATCGTGAACTTACCCTCTTCGGGCTTGATTGCCTTGCCGCCGAGCTGAATCAGTTGCCACTCGGTTCCCACCAGCGGACGGCGGGTCTTTTTCTGGTAGGAACGGCAATTGCAGCATCCGGCCATAAGGGCCGCAGCGACAGCGACTATCGCGATTTTGAGTAAAATCTTCATTGTTTTTCCATTTATATCATACCACAAATATAGGGAATAAATCGTACCTTTGGTGTCGTAACGATATTTTTATGGGCCGGGAGGCGTTGCGGGACAGTGCGCCCGGTTTTTGTTCCTGTCGGGCTCTTTCAACTGTTTTAATATAAAAACCGTATATCTATGAAAACGATCATCGCATCACCCCGTGCGCCCAAAGCCGTGGGTCCCTATTCGCAGGCTGTCGAGGCCGGCGGCGCGCTTTATGTCTCGGGACAGCTCCCGATCGACGCTGCGACGGGCGCAATGGCCGACGGCGTCGAGGCTCAGACACGCCAGTCGCTTACGAACCTCGGGCACATCCTCCGCGAAGCCGGGTACGACTATTCCGACGTGGTGAAAACCACGGTCCTGCTGAAGTCGATCGGCGATTTTGCCGCCATGAATGCCGTCTACGCCGGTTTTTTTACAGGCGGAATGCCGGCGCGCGTGTGCTATGAGGTCGCAGCGCTTCCGATGGGGGCGTTGGTCGAAATCGATGCTGTCGCGGCAAAGTAAACGCCGCCGTCCGGCCGAAAGCGCGCTCCGGATGCCTGAGGCGCGCTTTTGCTTTTTTTGTAGATAATTTGTGAATAAGTTTGACCCTCCGGACTGGTTTTTTAGCCGGAAAAGAGTCAATTTTGTAGAACCGGGTTTTGCCCGCTGTGACGCCAAAATCTAAAATAGAAAAACAATATAGAAAATAGTTATGTCAAAAGCCACCAAAGCCGACACGCCGCAGAAAGTCAATTACAACGATGCGGTTGCCGAGTCGAAGAAGTATTTCGAGGGGGACGACCTCGCCGCCACGGTGTGGGTCAGCAAGTATGCCCTCAAGGACTCTTTCGGGAACATTTACGAGAAATCGCCGCGCGAGATGCACGAGCGTATCGCTTCCGAAATCGAACGGATCGAGAAAAAATATCCGAATCCCCTCTCCAAGGAGGATGCTTTCGCATTGCTCGATCATTTCCGGTACGTCATTCCGCAGGGCGGACCGATGACCGGCATCGGCAATAATTTCCAGGTGGCGTCGCTGTCCAACTGTTTCGTTATCGGCCATAAGCATCCCGCCGACTCCTACGGCGGCATCTTCCGCATGGACGAGGAGCAGGTGCAGTTGATGAAACGCCGCGGCGGCGTGGGGCACGACCTTTCGCACATCCGTCCCACGGGCAGCCCGGTGCTGAACTCGGCCCTTACGTCGACGGGTATCGTGCCCTTCATGGAGCGTTATTCGAACTCGACGCGCGAGGTGGCGCAGGACGGACGGCGCGGCGCGCTGATGCTGTCGCTGTCGATCAAGCACCCCGATGCCGAGCGGTTCATCGATGCCAAGGTCGATACGGGCAAGGTGACGGGCGCCAACGTCTCGATCAAGATCGACGACGAATTCATGCGTGCGGCCCTCGCCGGCAAGAAGTACCACCAGCAGTTTCCGATCAAGTCGGACAATCCCAAATACGAACAGGACATCGACGCTAAGAAACTCTGGGAGAAGATCATTCACAACGCCTGGAAATCGGCTGAACCGGGTGTGCTGTTCTGGGATACGATCATCCGCGAAAGCATTCCCGACTGCTATGCCGACGATGGTTTCGTAACAGTCTCGACCAATCCCTGCGGCGAGATTCCGCTTTGTCCCTACGACTCGTGCCGCCTGCTGGCGATGAATCTGCTGAGCTATGTGGACAACCCCTTCAAGGCCGACGCGAAATTCAATTTCGACAAGTTCCGCGACCACGTGTACAAGGCGATGCACATGATGGACGACATTATCGACCTCGAACTGGAGAAGGTCGAGTTGATCATCCGCAAGATCGAGGACGACCCGGAGGATATGGACGTGCGCCGCGTGGAACTGGAACTGTGGAAGAAAATCCGCGAGATGGCGCAGAAGGGCCGCCGTACCGGCCTGGGCATTACGGCCGAGGGCGACATGCTCGCCGCACTGGGCCTGCGCTACGGTACGCAGGAGGCGACCGACTTCGCTGTCGAGGTGCAGAAGACCCTCGCCCTTGCCGCTTACGGGGCTTCGGTGAAGATGGCTGCCGAGCGCGGCGCCTTCCCGGTTTACGATGCCGCGAAGGAGGTCGATAATCCGATGATCGCCCGCATCCGCGAGGCCGATCCTGCACTCTACGAAGAGATGGTCCGCGTAGGCCGCCGCAACATCGCCATGCTGACCATCGCACCCACGGGAACCACGTCGCTCATGTCGCAAACTACGTCGGGCATCGAGCCGGTGTTCCGCACCGTTTACAAGCGCCGCCGCAAGATCAATCCTTCGGATGTCGACACCCATGTCGATTACGAGGATGAAACAGGAGAAAAGTTCCAGGAGTATAACGTCTACCACCATAATTTCGTCAAGTGGCTGGAGGCCAACGGATACGACACGTCGAAACTCGCCACGATCTCCGACGCTGAACTGGACAAGTGGGTCGCCGCATCGCCCTACCATGGCGCTACGGCCAACGACATCGACTGGGTGGCCAAGGTCAAGATGCAGGGCGCTATCCAGAAGTGGGTGGACCACTCGATTTCGGTGACGGTGAACCTGCCGAACAACGTCTCTGAGGCGCTGGTGGCCGATGTTTACCGCACAGCCTGGGAGTGCGGCTGTAAGGGCGTCACGGTCTACCGCGACGGCTGCCGCGACGGCGTGCTGCTGGAGAAGAACTCCAAGAACAAGAAAAAGTGCGAGGAGCATCCCGGCGAGGTGCAGAAGCGTCCCAAGTCGATTCCGGCCGACATCGTGCGTTTCAAGAACGGCACGGAGGACTGGATCGCCTTCGTGGGGCTGCAGGACGGCCGTCCCTACGAGGTCTTTACGGGTAAGATCGAAGAGGACGCGATGTTCATTCCCCCGAAGATCAAGAAGGGCTTCATCATCAAGGTCCGCGAGGAGGACGGCACGAAGCGCTACGATTTCCAATATACCGACCGCTACGGTTATACGAACACCATCGGCGGCATCTCGCGCCTGTTCAACGAGGAGTTCTGGAACTACGCAAAACTCATCTCGGGCGTGCTGCGCCACGGAATGCCGATCGAGAAGACCGTGTCGCTGATCGAATCCCTGCACCTGGACAGCGAGTCGATCAATACCTGGAAGACGGGCGTATGCCGCGCGCTGAAACAATATATCGTCGACGGCACGAAGTCCAAGGGCAAATGCCCGAGCTGCGGACAGGAGAATATGGCCTACCAAAACGGCTGTCTGACCTGCATGGCATGCGGTTATTCCAAATGCGGATAATGGTCTAAACAACCTGATTTGTGTTTTAAAAGGCTCCGGTGTTTAGGCATCCGGGGCTTTTTTAGCCTCAAAAGTTTGTTTTTCCTGTTTTTTTGACCGGAATTGAATGGTTTTTGTGAAAAAATGCTTACTTTTACGGCAAGTATGTAGACGTATTAAAGTATTAAAGATGTAACATTTATGAGAAAATTATTCTTGACTTTCTTGCTCGTGGCTTTCGCCTCTGCCGCATTCGCTGAAGGAACGCCTAAAAAGCCGAGCGTTGCCGGATTCGTTTCGAACGGATTCTGGGATAACTGGGAAATTTCGGCCGGTTTCGGAACCGGGACTGCCTTTTCCAACGGCAGCAATCGTGGCCCCCGCAGCGACCGCTTCGGGTTCGAGGGCAACCTGTCGCTGACGAAATGGGTGCACCCGATCGCGGGTATCCGCGCTCAGTTGCAGGGCGGATGGTTCAACAACTTCGATCCCCAGATCGGCAAGATGACGTGGCCGTACATGTTCGGACACGTGGATTTCATGCTTAATGCATCGAACTGGATCGGCGGTTACCGTGCCGACCGTGCGTGGTATGCCGTGCCGTTCGCCGGTTTCGGTTACATGGCTTCGAACTTCACCGACCGCAGCCAGCGTGAGAACGTATCCGGCTCGCGCCAGAACTTCGCGTTCACGGCAGGTCTGCTTAACAAGTTCCGCCTCTCGCCGGCGTTCGATTTCAACATCGAGCTCAAGGGCCTGCTCACCAAGTCGACGATCTGCCCCGCCCGTATGGACGGTTCCTACCTGGCCGGCCTCACCGCTACGGCAGGTATCACCTATCGCTTCAACCAGCGTGGTTGGGAGCGCGGTGTTCCGGGCTATACGGCCGATGACATTCGTGCTTTCCAGAATGCAGTGGCTGCCGGTAATACCGCTCTCGAAGCCGCTCAGGCTGAGAATGCAAACCTGAATAACAAGCTGAAGGCTGCGCAGGCCGAGGCCGCTGCCGCCAAGGCTGCTGCCGACGCTGCTGCCAAGGCTGCCGCAGAAGCCGCTGCCAAGAAGGTGAATACCCTGAACCCGACTTCGATTATCTTCTACGATTACAGCATGTCGAAACTGACGGCGAAGGAGAAGACCCGCCTCGAACTGATGGCCGACCTGATCAAGAACGGTCCGAAAGACAAGGTGTACAGCATCGAAGGCCACGCTGACCAGCAGACGGGTACTGCTGCCGGCAACAAGAAGGTTGCTGAGAACCGCGCCAAGAGCGTTTACGACTTCCTCGTAAAATGCGGTGTGAATCCCAAGCAGCTGACCTACGAAGGCAAGGGTAACGCAGCCAACATTTACGAGAACAACCAAAAGGCCAACCGCGCTGTGATTATCAAATAATCCGGCCGGGCCGTACAGGGGGGGGGCTGTAAATAGAACCTTCCCGCCATAACGACAAAAAAGAGGCTTCCGCGGGGAGCCTCTTTTTTGTCTATATATTATAAGGTATGTTTCGGAATTTATCGGACGATAACGGCGTTGACCAGCCGGACGCCCGAACGACGGTTGATCTCCTCCTTGAGCGCCTCGCGCTGGTAGAAAAGTTCCGAACGCAGAACGCTCGACTGAATGCGTACGTAGAGAATGTGCTTTTCGAGTTTGAGCTCGGTGGTGACCTCTGCGGCCCGGTCGCCGACGATTTCGCGCCATGTGTCCGGCAGTTTGCCTTCGGCGACTTTTGCGGCGATGTAGGGGCGTTTGAAAAACTCCTCCAACAGGTCGCCCATCAACATGGTTTTGGTCCGTCTCATGACTGTTCGTTAGTTGATTCCGTTTGCGCGGCGTGTTCCGGATCGGTTGTTTCTGCTGTTTCTGCGGCGGCTTTTTCCTGCGTCACGGCCCCTTCGGCGACCGAGAAAAGGGTGTAGTCTCCGCCTGCCTTGTCCAGGATCCGCTTCAGCCGCGTCGGGTTGCAGTCGGTGATGAGTATCTGTCCGAACGTATCGTTCGAAACCAGCCGGATCAGTTGTTCGACGCGCCCGGCGTCGAGCTTGTCGAACAAATCGTCCAGCAGCAGAATGGGTCGCTCGCCCTTCGCTTCGGCGACAACGGCGTATTGTGCCAGTTTGAGGGCGATCAGAAACGATTTCTGCTGCCCCTGCGAACCGTATTTGCGCAAGGGATAACCCCCGATTTTTAGTACCAGGTCGTCGCGGTGAATACCCGCTGTCGTAAATTCGTTGACAATGTCTTTCTGCCGCGCTTCGAGCAGGATCTCTTCGAACGGGCGTTCGTTCAGTTCCGATTTGTAGTGCAGTTCGACCTGCTCCCGGTCGTCCGAGAGGATGCGGTAATAGGCTGCGACTTCGGGTTGCAGCCGCTCGGCGAACTCCTGCCGCCGGGCGTGAATGGCCTTGCCGTGCTCGCACAACTGCATGTCGTAAATCTGAAGCATCGTTTCGTCGGGCCGGGTTTTCAGGAGGCGGTTACGTTCGGCCAGTACGGCGTTGTAACGCATCACCGAGCCGAGGTAGGCGCGGTCCAACTGCGAAATGAAGGCGTTGAGATAGCGGCGGCGTTCGTCGGCGGCGTCGCTGATTAGTGCACTGTCGGCCGGCGATACGATCACTGCGGGGATCAGCCCCACGTGGTCCGACAGCCGTTCGTACTCCTTGCCGTTTCGCTTGAGCACCTTGCCGCCCTTGCGCGAGAAACTGCACACGACGGTTTCGTTTTTCCCCGCATCGGTCGCGTAGGCCCCTTCGACGAGGAAGAAGTCGGCTCCGTGGCGGATGCTCTGCCCGTCGGTCATCTGCAGCGACGATTTGCACATCGACAGGTAGTAGACCGCATCCACGACGTTGGTTTTGCCCGCGCCGTTGTCGCCTACCAGACAGTTGATGCCGGGGCACAGCACGAGTTCCTCCTGGGAGATGTTTTTGAAATTCAGCAGTGCGATTTTCTTCAGATACATAGGACAAAAATACAAAAAATCCGGACACGACATTGCACATTGTGAATAGTTTTGTATCTTTGCAAACTATCGTACGAATTATAAACTAATAACACAATACGTAATATGGCAAAGCAGAACGTCGCCGAACAGGAAACCCTCGGCGAAGCAATGAACAGAACGGAGCTCTTTTTCGAGAAGAACGGCCGGCTGATGTCTTACATCTTTCTCGGCCTGCTCGTTGCCGCAGCTCTCGTTTTCGGCTACCGCTCGCTGATTCTCCAGCCCCGTGCTACGAAGGCTGCCGAGATGATCGCCGAGGCACAGTCGCGTTTTGAAGCTGAAAACCCTGATTTCGAACTGGCGCTGTTGGGCGACGACAACGCCGCAGGTTTCCTCGACGTGATCGCAAAGTACGGTTCGACGCCTTCGGGCAACCTCGCCAAGCACTATGCAGGTATCTGCTACCTGCGTACGGGCGACCTGGAGAATGCCGGCAAGTACCTGGCCAAGTTCTCGCATCTGAAGGGTATTCCCGGAGAGTTGATCAACGCCCAGAACTACGGTTTGCAGGGCGACATCGCCGTCGAGCAGCAGGACTACGCCAAGGCGGTGAAGTTCTACGAGAAGGCCGTGAAGGCCGCCGACAACAACCTGACGGCTCCGATGTATCTGCGCAAGGCCGGTCTTGCGGAGCAGGCTATGGGCAATCAGCAGAAAGCCGCTGCTTACTATGAGGAGATCATGACTTCGTATCCCGCCTCGATGGAGGCCCGCGATGCGGAAAAACTGCTCGGCAGCGTAAAATAACGAAGGACGATGGCGACCAAGAATCACAACCTTTCCAAATTCGACTCACCCCTGCCTTCGGCCGCTGATATGCGGTTCGGTATCGTCGTGGCCGAGTGGAACCGCGAGGTCACCGAGGCCCTGTTGGAGGGCGCCGTGCGTACGCTGCGTGCTGCCGGATGCCCCGATATGAACATCCAGGTCAAGTATGTCCCGGGTACGTTCGAGCTTTCGCTCGGTGCGCAGTTCTTCGCGGAGTATACCGACGTGGACGCGGTAATCGCCCTCGGATGCGTTATTCAGGGTGACACGCGGCACTTCGATTTCATCTGCCAGGGCGTGACGCAGGGCATTACGCAACTGCAAATCCAATGGAACATGCCCATTGCTTTCGGTGTGCTGACGGTCAACGACATGCAGCAGGCCCTCGACCGCTGCGGCGGCCGCCACGGCAACAAGGGCGACGAGGCCGCAGCTACGGCTGTCAACATGGTCAAGTTGCAGATCGACATGGAGGCAGCTTCTCCCGACCATGAGCCCGACCGCCGCAACATCAACTAAACTTCGGTTTTACCTTCGATAAAAAAAGCCATCCTAAACAGGATGGCTTTTTTTATTGGGGTTCGGTGTATTATTCTTTAGTCTGCTCCAGGACGATGCGCTCCGAATAGCGGCGTCCGAAACGGTCGGTGGCGACCACTTCGACAACCTGTGCCGAGGCCGAAGGACGGGCCTTGAAGAAGAAATCCGAGATGCGCAGAGACTGCGACTTGGCGATCTTCTGTCCCGCGGTTTTCAGTGAGTCGAGGTGGGCCGCGTAGTCCGGGTCGCCGATCCGGATGCGCTGCATCGAGCCGCGGTAACGGCCGTCCTCATACCAGACGACGGTCCAGTAAGGGTCCCAGTTCCAGACTTTGACGACGATGCTTTCGGGATACTCCTTTACCGTTCCGGGCTTCCAGGTCCGCAGTTGCCACGCCGAAGGAGCGTCGAGACTCTGGTATTCCCACGAGAAATCCCCGCCGCATTCGCGGAAAAGCTGGTAGCCCTTGGGCGTGCCGTCCTTGTTGATCGGATCATACCACAGGTTGCCGCAGATTTGGGCGACGTTGTGTTCCATGACTCCTTCGCGAATGTCGAAGTTCGAATTGATGTGTGTGTCCCGAGATGAAATGGAGCTCCTGGCCGGCAAAGGCGTCGATCAGTTTCTCGGCCGACGCCATGACCGGTTTTTCTTTCCAGTATTTGAAGATCGGGGCGTGCACGGCTATGCAGACGCGCGATCCGGCAGGCAGGCGTTCGGCGTAAGCTGCCGCCCAGCGCAGTTGCAGGGAGTCGATCTGTTCTTCGTACTTCTTTTCACCGTGGTAGATAATGTCGTCGAGCACGATATAGTGGGTCCGGCCCATGTCGAACGCATAATAGGTAGGACCGAAGAACGACCGGTAGTTCTCGGTGGCTTCCCGGTCGGTATATTTCTTCAGGTTGTGGTCGTGGTTGCCGATGACGCCGTAAACGGGAATTCCGAGCGATGCGAACTGCTCCTTTACGCGGGCAAACAGCTCGGGAGAATCCCAGACGATGTCGCCCAGCAGGATGGCGGCCTGCTGCACTCCCTGTGTTTTCTTGGCGGCGGTTTCGGCTTGCAGGACGGGAATGATTTCCGTACAGAGCCGCTCGAAATGCTTCTCGGTCTTGGGCTGCGGGTCGGCGATGGCCAGCAGTTCGTAAGCCTCTCCGGTCGCCGTCCACGGCAGCAGTTCAAAGTCGTAACGTTTCGTCGAAGGGGTGTAGGGCAGGTAAAACTGCGGCACACCCTGCTTCGTCGGCGCAATGTAGCCCGACGGGGTTACGAGGCTGATGAACAGCGCTTCGTCGTTGGCGTCGAGCGTAAACACGCCTTCGGCGTTGCTTTCCGTGAAGGCGTAGCCGTCCGTAACGGTGATGCCCGCCATGGGTTTTCCGTCGCATTTCACCGTGCCCTTGATCGGGCGGGCGGAAGCTGCGGCAAAGAGCCCGCAGAACAGTAATAGAAGTGTAAGTCGTTTCATAAGGGTAGTTTGGGTTATACGTGGCGGGCGTCAGAAGAGACCCAGGTTATCCAGGAAAATGAGCAGCAGCACCGCGGGGCAGATGTAGCGCAGCAGGAAGATGAACACCCCGTAAATACGGAACTTCAGCGTGCCGTCGTTGCTGATCTGCGCTTTGAGTATTTTCTGGTCGAGGCGCCATCCGACGAAGATGCAGGTGAAGAACCCGCCTGCGGGCAGCAGGATGTTGGCTGTGAGGAAGTCGAGCGAGTCGAAGATGTTGAGCCCGAAAATGCTCCATCCGCTCAGTACGCCCAGCGACAGCGATGCTACGGCAGCCAGCGCCATGCAGGCCCCGGTCGTGGCCCATGCGGCGGCTTTGCGGCTCAGATGCCACTCTTCGTGCAGGTAGGCCGTGATGACCTCATGTAAAGAAATGGTAGAGGTGAGCGCCGCGACGACCAGCAGCAGAAAGAATACCGACGACCAGACCATGCTCAGCGGCATTGAATTGAAGATACCCGGCAGGGTGATGAAGACCAGCGACGGGCCCGACGAAGGCTCGATGCCTACGCTGAAAACCGCCGGGAAAATCACTACGCCGGCCAGTATGGCGACCAGTGTGTCGAGGATCGTGACGTTCAGCGCCGTATGGCGCAGGTTGGTGTCGGGTTTGAAGTAGGAGGCGTAGGTGACCATCGTACCGATGCCGATCGAGAGCGAGAAGAATGCCTGCCCCAGCGCCACGAGCACGGTCGAGGGACCTACCTTCGAGAAGTCGGGTTTGAAAAGGAACCGGAGTCCTTCGCCGCCGCCGGGCATCAGCAGCGAGTGGATCGACAGTGCGATGAGGATGATGAACAGCAACGGCATCAGCACTTTGGCCGAGCGTTCGATGCCTTTCTGTACCCCCATTGCGATCACGAAATGCGTGGCCAGCACGAAGAGCGAGGTGTAGACTACGGGCCGCCACGGATTCTGGATGAAGGTCTCGAAAACGCCTTTGTATTCGTCGGGGGTGGTGAGTTTCGCCAGGCTGCCCGTTACGGAGTGAACCATGTATTCGGCGGTCCATCCCGAGACTACGAAGTAGAAACCCAGGATCAGGAACGCCGCGATCACGCCGTTGTAGCCCAGGAAGCTCCATTTGGGGTCGAGTGCCCGGTAGGCGCCTACCGCGTTGCGGTGCGAGGCACGCCCGACCGAAAATTCGGCCACCATGATCGGGAGTCCCAGCAGCAGGACGCAGAGGATGTAAATTACCAGGAAGGCTCCGCCGCCGTTGTCGCCGGCGACATAGGGGAACCGCCAGATGTTTCCCAGTCCCACGGAACTTCCCGCCGCGACGAGCACGGCGCTCAATTTGCCGCCCAGGGTAGCGCGGCCGTGTGAATGATGCATATCGGTCCTATTTGAAAAACACACGCGCACGCATCGCGTGCGCGTGTGTTTTATTTTTCCAGTACAACGCTCACCTTCTCCAGCTTGCCGCCGAGCGGAGGCGCCAGTTTCGAGACGGTGCATTTTACGTGCCGGACTTGCCCGAAGGAGGCGTAAACCGCTTCGATGATGTTCATTGCCACGCGTTCGATCGTGCGTTGGGTAATGCGCATCTGGAGCGAAACGACTTCGTAGACCGTCAGGTAATTGACCGCCTGTTCGACACTGTCTTCGGCAGCCACATTACCCAATTCGGCCGTGATCTCCAGATCGACCGTAAAGCGGTTGCCGACCTTCCGTTCGAGTTCGTAACAGCCGTGCAGCGCCCGGAACTCCATGCGTTGAAGAACAATGCGGTATTCCATCCTACTCGGCGATCACGAGGTAGTAGTTCTTCTTACCTTTCTGCACGAGCAGGTATTTGCCCGCGATCAGGTCCTCTTCGCCCACCGGACGCATCGCGTCGGCGATTTTCTCCTTGTTGAGCGACACGCCGCCGCCCTGCACCATCTTGCGGCATTCGCCTTTCGAAGGGAAGATGTCGCTCTTCTCGGCGCACAGGTCGATGAACGGCAGGCCCAGTTCGGCTCGGGCGATGCGGTATTGCGGTACGCCCTCGAATACTTGCAGCAGCGTCTGCTCGTCGAGACGGTGCAAAGCCTCCGATGTGGCTCCGCCGAAGAGGATCGCCGAGGCTTCGACGGCCTTTTCATACTCCTCTTTGGAGTGAATCATCGTGGTAATCTCCTGTGCCAGCCGCTTTTGCAGCACGCGCAGGTGGGGAGCCGCTTCGTGTTCGGCGATGAGTGCGTCGATGGTCTCGCGGTCCAGCAGCGTGAAGATCTTGATGTAACGCTGGGCGTCTTCGTCGCTGACGTTGAGCCAGAACTGATAGAATTTGTAGGGCGAGGTATACCGCGGGTCGAGCCATACGTTGCCGCCTTCGGTCTTGCCGAATTTCGTGCCGTCGGCTTTGGTAATCAGCGTGCAGGTGATACCGAAGGCTTCGGCTTCGGAACCCAGCTTGCGGCGGATCAGCTCCGTACCGGTGGTGATGTTGCCCCACTGGTCGGCGCCTCCCAACTGGATTTTGCAGTTCTTCGTCTCGTAGAGGTGCAGGAAGTCATAGCCCTGGACCAACTGATAGGTAAACTCGGTGAACGACATGCCGTCGCCCTCGCCGCTGAAGCGTTTCTTTACCGAGTCCTTGGCCATCATGTAGTTGACGGTGATGCATTTGCCGATGTCGCGGATGAAATCGAGGAACGTGAATTCCTTCATCCAGTCGTAGTTGTTCACCATCTGTGCGGCGTTCGGGGCGTCCGACTCGAAGTCGAGCAGTTTCGCCAACTGGCGTTTGATCGCTTCCTGATTGTGGCGCAGGGTCTTCTCGTCGAGCAGGTTGCGCTCCTGCGACTTGCCCGAAGGGTCGCCGATCATGCCTGTTGCGCCGCCGATGAGGGCCAGCGGACGATGGCCGCACATCTGGAAGTGCTTGAGGATCATTACGCCTACCAGGTGTCCGATATGCAGCGAATCGGCCGTGGGGTCGATGCCCAGGTAAGCCGTCGTCAGTTCTTTTTCGAGTTGTTCCTTCGCGCCGGGCATGATCGTGTGAATCATGCCGCGCCATTCGAGTTCTTCGATGAAATTCTTTGTTGCCATGTTATTTTTTCTGTTCTTTCAATTTTTTCCTTTCGGGCGCAGATCGGGGTTTTGCCCCATGCGACTGTTCCGCCGCCCGTAAATTCCGCTTCTTAAGCGGGTTATTCCACTTCTAAATCCAACGCCTGGCGGAGTTCCACGATTAGCGGGTTTTTCTCCGTCATGTGTTTCACCCGGTCTTCGAGCTTGATCGGGCGGGCGGCCCGTATCTGCTCGTTGACGACGACCTCCAGTTCGATGGCTCCCGTGATGTCCGCCAGTTCGGCGATGCGCATCAGCATACCCGTCTTGCTGCGGAGAATCTCCTCGCGCAGTTCGCTCGTCGGTACGCTCAGCGAAATCGTGTTGCCCCGCACGGTCATCAGTTCGAAGGCCGGGACGAACCGCGGACGCCGCTCCTTCATGAGGTTCAGGATCTTATCCCGGGCGTGCACCAGTTTCCGTTCGCACTCGGGGTCGATCGCCACGGCTTCCGGCTCGGACAATTCGTCCTCGGAGGACTCTTCGTCCGCATCACCGCCCGCCGAGGCGAGCAGTTCCGAAAGGGAGGTTCCCGAGATCAGCGGTCGCCGGGCAGGCTGGGGCGCAGATTTCGGCGCCGCGGGCTGTGCGGCCGGAGCGGCTGCGGGCTGTGCCGGCGCCGTTTCCACCCGGGGCTCTGCCGCAGGGGGCGGGGTAGCGGGTGCGGGAACCGGTTGCACGACAGGCTCGGGCTCAACCGCCGCAGGTTGCTGCGGTACGGCCGGAGCAGGCGCTGCTGCTGCGACGGGTTCGACTGCCGGGGCTGTCTGCGGTTGTGCCGTGGGCACGGGGGCCGCAGGTGCTGCCGGAGCGGTCGCTGCCACCGTACGGGGTGTCAGGCTGGGAAGCGGATACTCCCCGGGGGATGTCAGGGTGTCATTTTTTTTTTGGCCGAGCCCCGCGATTTTCATCAGGCCCAGCTCGACAAGCAACCGCTGGTTCGACGATTGCCGGATCTTCCCGTCGAGCTCCGTCAGTACGGAGATGGCTCCGAACAGGAACTCGACACTGCAGGCGCCCGCCTGCGTCCGGTATCGTTCGAGCAGTGTTCCGGTCATTTCGATCAGCCGCAGCGTTTCGGGACGCTTGGCCATCAGAAGGTCCCTCATGTGGCGGTTCATGCCCGCCATGAAGGTCTGGCCCGAGAATCCCTTCGACAATACGGTGTCGAAGGTAACGAGTACGTCGACGTAGTTGCCCGCGAGGAGCATTTCCGTGACGCCGAAATAAGTGTCGTAGTCCAGGACGTTCAGCGTCTGGGCTACATTGCGGTAGTCGAGCGCCATGCCGCAGAACGATACGGCTTTGTCGAACATCGACAAAGCGTCGCGCATACCGCCGTCGGCTTTCTGGGCGATCAGGTTCAACGACTCTTCATCGGCCGTGATGCCCTCCTGCGAGGCGATGTATTTGAGGTATTCGACGGAATCCTCGACGCGGATGCGGTTGAAGTCGTAAATCTGGCAGCGCGAGAGGATGGTCGGGATAATCTTGTGTTTTTCGGTGGTCGCCAGGATGAAAATGGCGTGTGCGGGAGGCTCTTCGAGCGTCTTGAGGAAGGCGTTGAAGGCCGCCGCCGAGAGCATGTGGACCTCGTCGATGATGAATACCGAGTAACGGCCCACCTGCGGAATGATGCGCACCTGTTCGATCAGCGTGCGGATATCTTCCACCGAGTTGTTCGACGCGGCGTCCAGTTCGTGGATGTTGAGCGACCGTCCTTCGTTGAACGAACGGCACGATTCGCACTCGTTGCATGCTTCGGCGCCGTTGGGCGCAAGGCAGTTGATAGCTTTGGCGAAGATGCGGGCGCAGGTGGTTTTACCTACGCCGCGGGGACCGCAGAAGAGGTAGGCGTGGGCCAACTGGCCGCGCTCGATGGCGTTCTGGAGCGTCGAGGTGATATGTTTCTGCCCGACGACCGATCGGAAGGTCGCGGGGCGGTATTTGCGTGCGCTGACGATGAAATCACTCATAGTAGCGCAAAGATACGAAAATTAAGAATAATTTGAGCCGGCGGGGACGAAAAAAGCGGAAACCGAAACCGGTTCCCGCTTTTTACAATTCGATGCCGGAGTCTTACTCGTCCATTTCGACCGTACCGTCGGCGAAAGCCTTGAAATCTACCTGGTAGTACTGGAGCGACTTTTTGCCGGCGCTTTCGACGTACTCCTTGCCCGGTTCGATGACGTTGATCTCGAATTCGCAACTGATCTCGCCGAGTTTTTTGTCCCGGTCGAGGAACGAACTGCCCGAAGTGACGGCTTCGGCGATCGTATAGGAGCCGATGCTGCGGAATTCATACTCCTCGGGAATCGCGGCCTTGGCTGCGTCGTACTGTTTCTGGATAATCTCAGCGTTGATCATCTCGGGGGTAATACCCTTGATCTCGTCGAACTTCCGGTCTTTGACACCGCTGCCGGAGGCGTCGCGCAGGTCGGTGACCGTTCCGGCAGTCTGTCCGCCGAGGATCAGGCTTTGCGTGAAGCAGCCATTGGATTTATTGATCATCTCCAGGTGGACGGAGAACAGATCGTTTTCGAGGCTTTCACCCTCCATCCAATAGATTTTGTAAATTTTCCACTCTTTGAAGTCGATGTTCTTCTTGATGGCGTCGGCAACTTTGGTCGTTGCTTCGATGGTGTCCATCTTGGTGGGAGTGAATGCTGATTTGAGTGAATCACACGAGGTGACGGCTAACGCAATTGCCGCGATCAGCAGGGAAAAACGAGTTTTTTTCATGGTTTTATGGGTTTTGAATGATTTGGCGACAATGAATCGTACGAAGCGGCATAGAGCCTGTTTTTATGTTAGTATTGACTGCTGTTTGCCTAAAAGACGCTTATCGGCTGCGAAGGTAGAAAAATTTGGCTGTCGTAGATGCGCGCAGGACGTTCTTGTCCCCCTGCTGTATGCCCTGTATGGCCTTTTGGACGGTATTTGATAGGTAGAATGTCCCCCTCCCGAATTCCCGGAATCTGGTTGTGCGGCTGACAGTCTGGCGGAATCTGGCGGTCAATATGTGACAAAAGATGACACAATGGCTGAAAATGCAGACTGGCAGGGGTTTTGCGGAAGTTGGGTATACAACAAGAAAATTCTAAAAACACATACTTATGAACATTAACACGTTAACCATTAAAGCGCAGGAGGCGCTGCAAGCAGCGCTCAACCTGGCGCGGGAGCGGGGACAGCAGGCTGTCGAACCGCTTCACCTGCTCGCGGTGCTGATCCGCGAGGACGATTCGCTTTCGACGTTCCTTCTGGGGCGTGTGGGCGTGAATGTACGCGGGCTGCGCGACGAAGCCGAGCGGGCCGTGGGTTCGCTGCCGCGCGTCGAAGGAAGCGGCGAGCAGTTCTTTGCGCAGGATACCTCGAAGGTAATCCAGCGTGCCGTCGATTTTACGAAGAACTTCGGTGACAAATACGCTTCGGTCGAACACCTGCTGCTGGGCCTTGTGGCCGAGCGCGGACAGTCCGCCGACATCCTCAAGCGCAACGGTGCGACGGAGAAGGAACTGATCGAGGCCATCCGTACTTTCCGCAAGGGAGCGACGGTCGATTCGCAGACTTCCGAGCAGCAGTTCGATGCCCTGGGCAAGTATGCCATCAATTTGAACGAGCAGGCCCGGAGCGGCAAACTCGATCCGGTTATCGGCCGTGACGAAGAGATTCGCCGCGTGCTGCAAATCCTTTCGCGGCGTACGAAGAACAACCCGATCCTCGTGGGCGAGGCCGGTGTCGGCAAGACCGCCATTGCCGAGGGTATCGCCCGCCGTATTATCGACGGCGACGTGCCGGAGAACCTGAAATCGAAGGTCATCTACTCGCTGGACATGGGAGCCCTTATCGCCGGCGCCAAATACCAGGGCGAATTCGAGGAGCGTCTGAAGGCGGTCGTGCAGGAGGTCGTGTCGAGCGAGGGTGAAATACTGCTCTTCATCGACGAAATCCACACGCTGGTCGGAGCCGGCAAGTCGTCGGGTGCGATGGATGCCGCAAACATCCTCAAACCGGCCCTTGCGCGCGGTGAACTGCGGACGATCGGCGCCACGACGCTCGACGAGTTTCAGAAATATTTCGAGCAGGACAAGGCCCTCGAACGCCGTTTCCAGAAAGTAATGGTCGACGAACCTTCGCAGGAGGATGCTATTTCGATTCTCCGCGGCCTGAAAGAGCGTTACGAAAACCACCACCAGGTGCGGATCAAGGACGAGGCTATCGTGGCGGCCGTCGAACTGTCGACGCGTTACATCACGTCGCGTTTTTTGCCCGACAAGGCCATCGACCTGGTGGACGAAGCCGCTTCGCGGCTCCGGTTGGAGATGAACTCCGTGCCCGAGGAGATCGACACCCTCGACCGCCGGGTACGCCAGCTCGAAATCGAGCGCGAAGCCATCCGCCGCGAGAAGGACAAGGAGCGAGTGGCGCACCTGACCAAGGAGATCGAAGAGTTGAAGGCGCGCGACGCCGAGATGCGCGCCAAGTGGCAGGGGCAGCGCGATCTGCTCAAAAAAATCCAGGCAAATAAAGACAAAATCGAAAGCCTGAAAATCGAAGCCCAGCAGGCCGAACGCCAGGGCGACTACGGCAAGGTGGCCGAAATCCGCTACGGCAAGATTCAGGAGGCCGAGAAGGAGATCGCAGCGTTTCAGGAGGAGTACCGCCTCGCTTCGGCCAGCGGGTCGATGATCAAGGAGGAGGTCGATGCGCAGGATGTCGCCGAGGTGGTATCGCGCTGGACGGGTATTCCCGTGACGCGCATGCTGGCTTCGGAACGTGAGAAACTGCTGCATATGGAGGACGAACTCCACAGGCGCGTCATCGGACAGGAGCAGGCCATCGCGGCTATTTCCGATGCCGTGCGCCGCTCGCGTGCCGGGCTGAACGATCCCCGCAAGCCGATCGGTTCGTTCATTTTCCTCGGTACGACGGGCGTCGGCAAGACCGAACTGGCGAAAGCCCTTGCGGAGTTCCTGTTCAACGACGACCAGATGATGACGCGTATCGACATGAGCGAATACCAGGAGCGGCATGCCGTGTCGCGGCTCGTCGGAGCGCCTCCGGGATATGTCGGTTACGACGAGGGCGGCCAGCTCACCGAGGCCGTGCGCCGCAAACCCTATTCGGTCGTGTTGCTCGACGAGATCGAGAAGGCGCATCCCGATGTCTTCAACATCCTGCTGCAGGTGTTGGACGACGGCCGCCTGACCGACAATAAGGGGCGTACGGTCGATTTCCGCAACACGATCATCATCATGACCTCGAACATGGGGTCTCAGGTGATCCAGGAGAATTTCGCCGAGGCCTTCAACGGCAAGAAACTGCCCGGGGAGGTGGTCGAGCGAACCCGCCTGGCGGTGATCGACCTGCTGAAGCAGCAACTCAAGCCCGAATTCCTGAACCGTATCGACGAGATCGTGATGTTCGAACCGCTGACGCATAAGGACATCGAACGCATTGTCGATATCCAGTTGGGCATCGTGCGCAAGATGCTTTCGGAGAACGGCATCCGCCTGGAATACAGCGACAAGGCACGCGAATGGATCGCCGCAGCAGGTTACGACCCGCTCTACGGAGCGCGTCCCGTGAAACGGGTCATCCAGCGTTATGTCGTGAACGACCTCTCGAAGCGGATTCTTGCGGGCGAAGTCGATCGCTCGAAGCCGATCTCGATCGACGCCGGAAAGGACGGGCTTTCGTTTTCGAACTGACGCCGTTCTGTAAAATGAAAAGGGTTCCGAATCGTTCGGAACCCTTTTTATTTACCGGATGTATTTGCTGAAGAACTTCCACAACTCCTCGCCCGTGTCGATGTCGCGGTCGAAAAACCACGAATGCTTGCCGCCGATCACTTCGTAGAGCCACACTTCGCAGCCGTCCGTGCCGCCCGTGAACCGGTGTGCGACGACGCGGTGTCCGGTTTCGGGATTGCCGACCGGAAGCGTGTCGCATTCGATGCGGTTGCAGCGGTCTTTCGAGGCCCAGTGGTGCACGGCCAGCGGCACGGGGAGGTAGGAGCCCCAGCCGCCTTTGTTCTCGGGGTCGCCTTCCCAGGCGGAGGTTTTGTCGGCCGTGCCGTGTATCTCGAACAGCGGTACGGGAACCGTCGAGTCGTCGGCCCGGTAGAGCCATTCGAGCATCAGCCCCGAGACGGGGGCCACGGCGGCGAACAGCCGGGGCCGCTGTACGGCCAGTTGGTAGCACATCTCGCCGCCGTTCGACATCCCGGTGCAGAAGACGTTATGCCCGCTCAGACGGTGCTTTTGCTGCAGGTGCGCCACCAGTTCGGTGATGAACTGCACGTCGTCGATGGCCATGCCGGCCTGGAACGGATAGCCCGCATTCCAGCAGGTCTTGCCGCGCCCGTCCTTTTCGCCCTGCGGGTAGCAGACGGCGAAGCCGTGGCGGTCGGCGACTTCGTTCATTCCGTAACTTTCGGGTCGGGCCTGACCCCCGTAGCCGTGGAGGACGACGACCAGCGGTGCGCCGTCGGGCAGCCCTTCCGGAAGGTGGAGTTTGTACGTACGTTCGATGCCGCCCGAGCGGAGCGTATGGTCGGGCGTTTGCCGGGCATAACTCGTGAAGACAGCCAGGAGCAGCAGCAGCAGGGTTTGCAGGAGGTATTTCATGGTCTTGGGTTTAGAGTCCTTTGCGGGCGAGGCGCCAGGCCAGCGCGTTGTAGAACCGGATCACCGGGCCGCGCCAGCTTACGGGCAGTGCGTTCAGGATGCGGACTTTGCGCAGCGTGCGGCGATAGGTTTTCGTGTAGGCGAAGAATCGGGCGGCGCGGGCGGCCTCTTTTGTGCCGCCTTTGGCGCTTATGACGAGGGCTTTCCCCAGCGCGGCGCGGGCCACGAATTCCCGGTCCTCCTCCGGTGCATTGGGGTCGTAGAGTTCTTCGAACGAATAGACGGTCTGTTCGGGGGTGTAACTCGTCGCCGATCGGTTCGATGCGACCCGCGAGTAGCGGACCAGCCGTTCGGGCGAGAAGCAGACCGGATAACGGCGGGCAATCCGGATCCACATGTAGAGGTCCTCGGCGATCTTCATGCCGTCGGGGAACAGTCCCACATTGTCGAAAACGCGCCGCGGGATGCAGCAGGCCGACGGAATGGCGATATACTGGTGGGCCGAGTCGCGGAAAAAATTCCCGACGATGCCGCGCTGCGAGGGCGTCGGTGCGGGGTAGAGCCCGTCGTCGCTGACAATGTTGAAGGCTGTGCAGTACATGCCGCAGCCGGGAAATTGGTCGATCATTGCGGTGATTTCGGCGAGAAATCCCGGCTCCCATGCGTCGTCGGCGTCCAGGAGGGCGATGTATTCGCCCGTCGACTCTTCGATGCCGTGGTTACGCGCGGCGCATACCCCGGCATTGGGCTGCGAGACGAGCCGTACCAGCGGTGATCCGATCGAGCGTACGATCTCCGCACTGCCGTCGGTCGACCCGTCGTCCACGACGATGATTTCCCGGGGAAGGAGGGTTTGCGCCAGCACCGAACGCACCGCTTCGCCGATCTCGCGTTGTTTGTTGTAGAGGGGTATGACGACCGAAATAGGGTGTTCTGACATCTGTTCTGCCGGGTTTTGTTGCGAAGATATTGATCTTTTGCTACTTTTGCAAATAAAACCAGTCCGATGACCGCATCCGAGAAAATCATCGCATTCATTCGCAACAGCTTCGACACGGCGCTGTACTTCGCCGTGATGGCCGTGAAGGAGAACTTCCGCAACTACATCCGCCGCGCCGGGACGGTCGGGGAGCCGAAGCCTTCGGTCCTGATCCTCGGCAACGGGCCTTCGCTGGCCGAAGACCTGCCGCGGCTGATCGAGCGGGGCGAACACACGGCGAAGGATGTTATGGCGGTCAACTATTTTGCACTGGACGAGCGTTTTACGACGGTCCGGCCGGCTTATTACGTGCTTTCCGACCCGATGTTTTTCCGTGACAGCGTCTACCGCGACCGCGTTGCGGAACTTTACCGGGTTCTCAATGAGCGGGTGACGTGGCCGATGAACCTCTACGTGCAGTATTATAACCCTGAGCGGTTCGATTACCGTGCGGCGCTGCCCAATGCGAATATCCGCATCGTAAAGTTTCATACGCAGGTTTATTCGGGATTCCGGAGCGTGGAGTTCTGGCTCTTCCGCCGCGGCCTGGGAAGCGCCAATTTCGGGACCGTGGTGCAGGTGTGCGAGTACATCGCCCTGCTGCTGGGGTATAAGAGGCTGGAACTCTGCGGCGTGGACCATACGTTGCTCGACGGCTTGTCGGTCGACGGCGAAAACCGCCTTTGCCGGGCCGACGGCCATTATTACGACGACGCCCCGGTAGCTCCGAAGCCGATTTTCCAGAAAGTTCCCCGCCGGCCCTATACGATGGCCGTTTACCTGGCGGAGGTCGCCGAGTTGTTTCGCGGTCACGAGGTGTTGCGCGACTATGCCCGCTCGCTCGGGGCGCGGATCATAAACCGGACGAAGGGGTCGATGATCGATGCCTACGAGCGGGGCGCAGAATAAAAAAGGGCGGTTGTAAAACCGCCCTTTTTTTCTATCTCGGCAAATTCTGGCTTGCCGCGATGATCTCCGCCATCGCGAAATCCTCGGGGTAGTCGATATCCAGTCCTTCGATACGGTCCACGACGGCCATGTAAGGCCTCTCGCCGATGCGGCGGCCCCGGCTGCGCCACAGTTCGCGCGAAAAGATGAAAAAGGCGCTGGTTTCGATATAAACCGGCTCGATGGTCTGCGTGCGGGGAATGTTGTCGAGGGCGTAGTTGAGCGGTTTGCCGCCGAACCACGCGAAGGTCCGGATCTCCTCGGCGCTGAATGCCGAGTCGAACTCGCCCGAGCGGACTTTTCCGAGCGCATCGGCGATCGTCGCCGCGCGGATGAAGGGCGAAGTGGCGTGTGCGAGCAGGTAGAGGTCCGCCTCGACTTTTTCCGTGAAACTGTCGTAAATCTCTTTGCCGAGCGTCGTGTCGCTGTCGAGCGACGGGTCGCGGCGCAGCAGCCGAACCCCTTCGGGCAGCAGTTCGCGAATCCTCTCGTCGCTGCAGAAGACGTAAACTTCGTCGATGCCCTCTACCGAAGTCAGGGTTTTGAGGATGTGGCACATCAGCGGCGAGCCGCCCAATGGCCGGAGGTTTTTGCCTGCGACGCGCTGGCTGTTGAGCCGGATGGGAACGAATGCGACGGTTTTCATGGAGTTTGATAATTTGTAAAGGGGTTCGTAGCGACACTTTGCCGCTTGCGGCATCCAAGTCCCCGCCCCGGGCGGGGATTTAGGGGTGGGGCGGATTTGCAAACACGGCGGAACGCCGTGAGAACGGCATTCGGAGGTACGGTATATTTCTGATATTTCAACCGGTATTTCATTGTACTAAAAGGTTGCAGCCCCGGATGTCCGAATGGTCGATGCGGCCTTCTACGACGAACGACCCGTCGGCTCCGACGCGGCCCACGTCCTGCGTCTGGATAAAGGCGCAGGACCACCAGTTTGCAAGGTCTGCGATGTTCAGCCCGCCACGGGTTCGGGCCGGGAGCAGGTCGAACGGATCGTTGACATCGCGCGCCGTGACGCGCATCCAGCCCGGACAGCGGAACACGTTGCCGCCCGCCGAATAGGCCTGTGAAGTCAGTTCGGCCATGCCGTATTCCGAATGGATTTCCCCGACGCCGAAAGCGTTGCAGAGGATTTTGTGGAACTCCTCCTTCGGGATCTCTTCACGGTAGCCCTTCATGCCGCCCGTCTCCATCACGATCGTGCCGGGGAGTTTCGGGGTGTAACGCTCCGCAAGGTCCCACAGCGCATAGCTTACGCCCAGCAGGATTTTTGGCTTCGGGTCCCGCTCCATGGCGGCCAGCAGAGCTTCGTAGTCGTCGAGGTAAAACCCGCCCGAACCGCAGTCGGCGATCAGCCGGTCGGCCATGTAGACCAGTGACGAGCCTTTGCGCCGTAGGTAATTGGGCAGCAGGGCATAGAGGCTCAGCCCGGCGGGATTGCCGTAGAAGGCCCGGAATGCCGTGCGGAACGCCTGTTCGTAGAGCGCCAGCGAACGCATCGGGTGGCGCGAGGGAGTCATGCCCGTCGTGGCCGAGGAGGTGAAAACGACCTCGGGCGGCGCCTCCCCGCAGTAAATGTCGTGGGTTTTGAATAATCCGATGGGCAGATACGGAATCTTTTCCGGCGTGTCCACACACTCCGCCCGGACGCCGATCCGGGCGAGGTATTCGCGGTAGGGGGCGCAATCGCGGGCCTGGCGGCGGAATACCTCCAGCGCCGCGGCGTCGAAGGTTGTCCTGTCCGCGATACGGAATATGTCGTCCGGGGTAATCATTGCCACAAAGGTAACAAAAAACAAAATTATTTTTCTGTCTTTGTCGCTGTAATCTCAAAGGGGATTTGCTGCCGCGGGCTTTGCGTGCGGGTACGAATTAAGGACCGGGATATTTAAAACGATCCGAACCCGATCTGGCCGCCGTTGCTGAGATTTGCCTTTTTCATTTGGGCTTCGACTTTTTTCAGACATTCGTCGTATTTCTGCTCCGAAAGCCAGGGTTTCATCATTTCGTTCAATTTCTCCAGTTTTTCGACTTGAGGGCCCAGGATTTCCTGTTTCTGCGCATAGGTTTCGGCCTTCATGAGTTCTCTCAGCAGGGGCATGGGCTGCACGGTGCGCTGCAAGTCGTCTTTCATCTCTTTGGGCAGGCTCCGGGCTTTGTCTTTGGGCAGGCTTGCGTACATGAGGAGCCCCAGGCTGGCCTCCCGCGCAAATTTGTTATACACCTTCTGAAATTGTTCGCTCCGAGCGCTGATGGCAAACGCCATGTCGTCCAACTGTTTTTCGATCTGCGCCAACTTCTGTTCGGCAGCGGAGTAGCTGCTGAACATTTTTTCTTTTTCGGCCTCCACCGATTTCTCCACCTCGGCAAACGAATCCTGCAACGCACGGAATTCCTCCGGCATTTCGGCTCCGGCGCCGTTCTCTTCATAATCGGCGATGGTCTCTTTCAACGAATCGATCTGTTCCTGCGGCACTTGTCCGCAGGCCGTCAAAGCGAGCAGACATCCGGATAATAACCATTTTTTCATCTTCTTTTTCAGTTTGATTGTTAACGTCCCCCCCCCGATTCTGAGAACGTTTTGTTTATCAGTCATTTCCATGCCGAAGCAAATGTCGGGTATAATTTTAGGCATTCGGCTGTCCGAACCGCTCGGAAATTCACCCGGCCGGGATTTCTCTTTTATCGGGCGTAAAGGTATGAAATTAATCGGACTTTCTTTTGCATTACGCTCCAGCCGGGCATATTTCAGCAAAGAGGGCCTGCGTGCCGGAGCCCAACGGCACGATCCGGGGCCTCTTCCTGTAAACGCAAAAACAACAACCAGCGGTCCGGAAAAATCCGACCGCGGTCGTTGTTTTTGTATCTGCTCCAAGCCCTTTCCGGGCTGCGCTCCCTTCGCTATTTCTTGACTTTGGGTGCGAGCATCATGTTCATCTTCTTGCCGTCGAGCTTCGGCATCATCTCCACTTTGGCGAACTCTTCGAGGTCGGTAGCAAAGCGCAGCAGCAGGATTTCACCCTGCTCCTTGAAGACGATCGAGCGGCCGCGGAAGAAAACGTAAGCCTTGACTTTGGCCCCTTCCTTAAGGAAGTTCTGCGCGTGCTTGAGCTTGAAGTTGTAGTCGTGGTCGTCGGTCTGGGGGCCGAATCGGATCTCCTTCACGACGACTTTCGTCTGGTTTGCCTTCAGTTCCTTGGCCTTCTTTTTCTGCTGGTAGAGGAACTTCTGGTAATCGGCGATACGGCATACGGGCGGCTCGGCCTTGGGCGAGATTTCGATCAGGTCGAGTTCCATCTCTTCCGCCAGACGCAGTGCGTCGCGGATCGGAAGCACCAATGGCTGCTCGACGTTGTCGCCCACCAGACGCACTTCGGGAACCGTAATCTGTTCGTTGATGCGGTGGGGATTCTCCTTTTCGGGCGGCCTGCGTCCGAAGCGGGGATTGTTGCCTGTTGCCGGTTTTGGTCTGTTATTCCCGGGGGTAAACGGCCTCGGCGGGAATGGTTTCGGTGCTGCGATAATCTTTAAGTATTAAAATGGTTAAATAAATTTGGTGCGTTGCTGTTATGGGACCGGTCGTCGGTCGTTACTTCTTCTCCAGTTTGTTGGCCTCGATTTCCTCCTTGACCAGTCCGGCGATGAAGTCGCGGAATGCCTCCAGCGACATCTGTCCCTTGTCTCCTTCGCCCTGCGCGCGGACGGAAACCAACCCTTCGGCCTCCTCCTTCTCGCCGACGATCAGCAGGTAGGGGATGCGCTTGAGTTCGTTGTCGCGAATCTTGCGGCCGATCTTTTCGTTGCGGTCGTCGACCTCGGTGCGGACATCGCTGCGGTTGAGGTACTCCGCCACCTTCATGGCGTAGTCGTTGAACTTCTCCGAGATCGGAAGCACCACGACCTGCTGGGGCGAGAGCCACAACGGGAATTTACCGCCCGTATGCTCCAACAATACTGCCACAAAACGCTCCATCGAGCCGAACGGGGCGCGGTGGATCATGATCGGGCGGTGGAGCCGGTCGTCGGCGCCTTTGTACGTGAGGTCGAAACGCTCCGGCAGGTTATAGTCCACCTGGATCGTTCCCAACTGCCACTTGCGGCCGATGGCGTCCTTGACCATGAAGTCGAGCTTCGGACCGTAGAAGGCGGCTTCGCCCAGCTCCACGACCGTCGTGAGGCCCTTTTCCTTGGCGGCCTGCATGATGGCCGACTCGGCTTTTTCCCAGTTTTCGTCCGAACCGATGTACTTCTCCTTGTTATTGGGGTCGCGCAGCGAAATCTGGGCGGTATAGTTGTCGAATTTCAGCGTTTTGAAGATATAGAGCACGATGTCGATCACGCGTTCGAACTCTTCGAGAAGCTGGTCGGGGCGTACGAACAGGTGGGCGTCGTCCTGCGTAAATCCGCGTACGCGCGTCAGTCCGTGCAGTTCGCCCGACTGTTCGTAGCGGTATACCGTTCCGAATTCGGCCAGGCGCACGGGCAGTTCCTTGTACGAACGGGGTTTCGAACGGTAAATCTCGCAGTGGTGCGGGCAGTTCATCGGTTTGAGAAGGTACTCCTCGCCCTCGATCGGGGTGTGGATCGGCTGGAACGAGTCCTTGCCGTATTTGGCATAGTGGCCCGAGGTGACGTAAAGCTCCTTGTTGCCGATGTGCGGGGTGATCACCTGCTGGTAACCGTACTCCTTCTGCACGCCCCGCAGGAACTGTTCCAGGCGGTCACGCAGTGCAGCACCCTTCGGCAGCCACAACGGCAGGCCCTGGCCTACGCGCTGCGAGAAGCAGAACAGTTCGAGGTCCTTGCCCAGTTTGCGGTGGTCGCGCTTCTTGGCTTCCTCCATCATCACCAGGTACTCGTCGAGCATCGACTTCTTGGGGAACGTGATGCCGTAGATACGGGTCAGCATCTTGTTCTTCTCGTTGCCGCGCCAGTAAGCCCCGGCTACGGAGGTGAGTTTTACGGCCTTGATATATCCCGTGTTGGGGATGTGGGGGCCGCGGCAAAGGTCCGTGAAGGCGCCGTTACTATAAAAAGAGATGGTTCCGTCCTGAAGGTCGGTGATCAGTTCGACCTTGTACTGGTCGCCCTTCTCCGTGAAGGTTTTCAGCGCTTCGGCTTTGGGAACCTCGCGGCGGATGAGCGCTTCCTTGTTGCGGGAAAGCTCCACCATCTTGTTTTCGATCGTTTGCAGGTCGGCCTCGGTGATGGGCGTCGGGGAGTCGACATCGTAGTAGAAGCCGCTTTCAATGGCCGGGCCGATGCCGAACTTGATACCCGGGTAGAGCGCCTCGAGGGCCTCGGCCAGCAGGTGCGACGAGGTGTGCCAGAAGGCATGTTTGCCCTCGTCGTCGTCCCATTTGTAAAATTTGACCGAAGCGTCTTCTTCGATCGGGCGCGTCATGTCTACCGTCGCGCCGTTTACCGCGGCCGCGAGCGAGTCAGCAGCTAAACGAGGGCTGATGCTCTCTGCGATCTGATACGCAGTAGTCCCTTTGGCATACTCCCTTACGGAGCCGTCGGGAAAAGTGATTTTAATCATTTGTTGTCTATAAATTAAGTTTTCGGAGCCTTCGGCGCTTCCACAATTACGAGACGGAATACGCTTCCGGGTTGTCCGGTGTTTCGTTTAATCGGTTTCTTGGCGGCGTTTGCGTCGGGCAGTTGCAAACTGGCTTGCGCAGCCCGCCCAAATCACCAGCGAACACGACAGCAGGGGGATTATTCCGCTGTCGAATCCGGATCGGTATATCCTGCACACGGTTGGCGCGAGACTCGCGACGGCTGCCGCGAGCAGGATGTATCCCAGAATCCGGTGTGTCCCTGCCTGCATGGTATGTCGTTTTACGAATCCTTCTTTTTGGCCTGCTGCTGCCTGTCCGGCCAGAATACCAGGATAAGGATTCCGGCCAGGTAGACGATCGTCGTGGCAACGCCGCCTTCAAGCCCGAATTTGCCGCCGCTCAGCACGTCGGGGGCATCTGTGGCTCCGAAATGCATGAGCCGGTCCTGAATGGCGTGGCCGCTCACCTCGACCCCCAGCACGCTCCCCTGGGTGAAATTCCATGCCGTGTGCAGCGCCGCGATACCCCATACGTTGTCCGTGCGCAGGAAATAGAACGAGGCGAAGACGCCGTAGAGAACCAGATTCGCAAAAGAAAAGAACGTTACGCCGCTGTTCGCGAGGTGCATGGCCGCGAAAATCAGCGAATTGAGCGCTACGGCGATCCACAGCGGCGCCCTGTTGGCCGCCGAAACCATCAGAAAACTGCGGCAGACCACCTCTTCTGACATCCCCTGGAAGAGGAAGCCGACGAAGAGCAGCAACAGCATTCCCCACGGAATTTGTCCGGTGAAACCTTCGAAACGCATCCCGCCCAGCGCCCAGGCGATGCCCAGTGCTGCGATACACATCGCAAAACCCCAGCCCAGTCCCTGTAAATAACGTTTGGCGGTTCCTCCGCGCGTGAACCCCATCGAGAGATAGGAACGGCGTTCGATCCGCTTCATGTAGAAGATGAACACCGCCGTTACGGGTATCGTCGCAAAGAGCGAAACCCACAGCTTCGGTCCGTTGAGCGCCTGGTCGATCGCTTCCGGCCCGTGTTGCAGGACATCCGGCAACACGGCGGGCACTGCGACGATCAGCGATGCCAGTTGTGCGACCAGGAATACGAGCAGGAAGATCGGCACAAGCAGCCACACCGACGGCTTGAAAGCTGCCTGTCGGGCCTCGGCAAGTGTCGCCGATCGTTGTTTCCACGCTGTCAGGAATCGGTTCATATGCGCCGGATCGGTATACTGGTTTTGTTAGTCCTCCTTTTCGGTTTGCGGCAGGTCGCGGACCGAAACGTCGCGGCCTCCGCGTTCGCGTTCGGCGCGTTGCAGCGGATTGCGCGTCCATTCGGCCCAGGCGATGCGGTGTTCCACGATGTCGATGGCTGTGTAGATCGCATTGCGCATCGACTGTTCGTCGGCTTTGTCCTGCCCGGCGATGTCGAAGGCAGTGCCGTGGTCGGGCGAGGTGCGCACGGCGGAAAGCCCTGCCGTGAAGTTCACCCCGTCGGGCGACAAGGTCTTGAACGGCGCCAGCCCCTGGTCGTGGTACATGGCCAGGATGCCGTCGTATTTGGCATATCCGCCCCCGGCGAAAAGTCCGTCGGCTGCAAACGGCCCGAAGGCCAGCACGCCCTGGCCGAACGCTTCGACGATGGCCGGTTTGATGATCTCCTGCTCCTCGCGGCCCAGCAGCCCGCCGTCGCCGGCGTGGGGGTTAAGGGCCATGACGGCGATGCGCGGTTCGACGATGCCGAAGTCCCCGATGAGCGAGCGGCGCAGCGTGTGGAGGTCTTTGACGATTTTTTCCCGCTTGATGTTCGCGGCGATCTCCGACACGGGGATGTGCTTGGTGACCAGCCCCACGCGCAGCACGTCGCTGCACATGATCATCATCGACTCGCCCTGCAGTTCGGCGCTCAGGTATTCGGTGTGCCCCGTGTAGCGGAAATCGTCCGCCTGTACGGTCTCTTTGTCGAAAGGAGCGGTTACGAGCGCGTCGAGATGCCCTGCTTTCAGGTCGCGCATGGCGGTTTGCAGCGCCTCCACGGCCGCACGGCCTGCTTCGGGCGTCGGCTTGCCCGGCGCGATGTCGGCCGTCTCCCCGCATGCCACGAGGTTGACCTTTCCGCGGCGGGCCTCGGCGGCCGACGCCACGGGGTTGAAGGAGAACTGCTCGATCTCCGCGATGGTATTTCGGTAATAGGCCGCGGCCTTGGGCGAACCGTAAACGACGGGCGTGAAAAGCTCCGTCATGCGCGGGTCGGCGAGCGCTTTGAGGATGACCTCCCAGCCGATGCCGTTCGTGTCGCCCTGCGTGATGCCTATTTTGAATTTGTTTTCCGGCATAATCAATTTTATTTCAACTTACAAAGTTATAAAATATTCAGAATACACAACGCTTCCTGTTCGATTAAAATGAATTTTTGCCGCGCTTTGCGGCAAGAGTGCAATTTTTTATTATCTTTGTTATGGCAGTCTGTGGGGATTGTCGACATTTTACGGATAAAAAGCGCATCGGCTTTTCTCTTACCGTCGGAAATTGGACACTTTCGGGTAACGTAAGGAATAAAGGTTGATGCTCTCGCTGTTTTTCAGCGTGGGCATTTGCCGCATTCTACGTTACGGGTCGTCCAATACCTCGGCGGTGAAGCAGCAAGTCTGCCCGCGCTTTTTTCCGGACCGACAAGTTTGGAAAGATGAGAAGAAGTGAGCGGAAAATGCTAAAATGCAATGCTGAGTTCGTAGATGTTCTGTTCCGTCTGATGTTCGAGACGTTTTGGGTGGCCCCTTATGATCAACGGCGGGATTATCCGGTGCTGGTCAATTTCGAACGCTGTGCACGCCGTGCGTCGGTGCTGTTGGGGAAAGTCGATTTAGCGACGGCTTCCCCGGCGCAGTTGGGCGAAGTGGAACAGGCGGTCGCCTCCCTCGGGCAGGCTGTCCGGCAGGTTGCCGAGTCGCGGCTGTTTTCACCCGCGGAGTGCGCCGAGGCGCTGGAACAGGTCCGGCGGATACAGAGGGCACTGCCTGTTGGATGTGCTGTCGGAGTTGCGCCGACAGCTTCACACGACCCGGAATAGATCCGGAATGCCGGCTCTGCCCGGCTTCGGCGACCTTTGGTCGCCGGAATTACGTCGCACCCCTTGCCTCCGCTCGGGATACCTCGTAATTCTTTGGTATTGTTCCCGGAATTACGTCGCGATGCTCCGTTTTTCCTGTGGCGGCTCGGCAAAGCCGCGAAAAATCGAGAACGATAGAAAATGCACCGCACCCCGGTCTGGAAATGTATTCCCTGCCGGGGTGCGATCCATTTTCAGTCCTTCGGACTTTACTTCCCGGCTTTTGCACTCGCCTGTCGGCGGAATTCAGCGCAGATGATACCCGTCGCCATGGCGACGTTCAGCGATTCCGAACCCCGGCGGTCGGCCGGCCAGGGCGGGATGAAGAGTTTCTGCGTGACGGCCTGCGCTGCGGCGTCCGTGATGCCGCGGCCCTCGTTGCCCATCACGACGATGCCTGCCGGGGCGAGTTGCGCGTCGTAGATATTTTTGCCTTCGAGGAACGTCCCGTAAACCGGAAGCCCTTGTGCGGCGGCCTCCGTGAGCAGCCTCGCCAGGTCGGTGTAGTGTACGCGTACCCGCACGACAGCCCCCATCGTGGCCTGCACGACTTTGGGGTTGAAACAGTCGGCCGAGGTTTCGGAGCAGACGATGTCCGTAATTCCGAACCAGTCGGCCAGCCGGATGATCGTGCCCAGGTTGCCGGGGTTCTGTACGTCGTCGAGCGCCAGCGTCAACCGCCCTTTCAGTTGCGTCGGCCGCAGGTCGTAATGCGGCGTTTCGACCAATGCCAGCGAGTTGTTGGCGGTTTTCAGCAACGAGAGCCGTTCCATTTCGCGCGGGGCGACGATTTCCACTTCCGGGCCTTCGAAAACCCCTTCCAATGCAAATATTTTGCGTACGCGCAGGTGCGATGTCCGCAGTTCGCCGATGAGTTTTTCCCCTTCGGCGACAAAAAGTCCGTGCTCCGTGCGGCCGCGTTTGTCGGCCAGTGCGCGGACAAGTTGTATTTCGGCTTTTGTCATCGTTGTTTTTCGATGGTGTAGGTGGTTCCTTCGGTTGCCGGATAGCTCTCCGGGAAGAGCGCCCGCGCTTCTTCGACCAGCGGCGCATCGTCCTTGTAGCGCGACGAGTAGTGACCGATCACGAGTCGTTTGGCGCCCGCTTTCAGGGCCGCTTTTGCGGCGTCCGCGGTGGTCGAATGTCCCCGGTCTTTGGCGCTCCGCTGTTCGGCGGCGGCGTAGGTCGCCTCGTGGTACATCAGGTCGACTCCCTTGCACAGTCCTGCGGCCTTGGCCGAGAAATTCGTGTCCGAGAGATAGGCGTATGAGCGCGGCGCATAAGGACGGTAGGTCAGTGCGGCATTGGGAATCACTTCGCCTGTGGCCAGTTGCAGGTCCTCGCCCCGTTTGGCGGCGGTGATCTGCGCGACCGAAAGCCCGTATTTCGCGATCTTGAACTTTTCGATATTCAGCGGCGGCTCCTTTTCGCGGAAAAGGAATCCGGCGCACGGTACGCGGTGGCGCAGCGGGATGCTCCATACTTCGAGCGTGCGGTTCTCCAGCAGCAGCGTGTGGCGGGTCGTGTCGACCTCGGTCCACGACACGGTGTAGGGCAGTTCGCTGTCGAAGTATTTGAGGTGGCAGGCCAGAATCTCGCCGAAGGGGGCCGGTGCAAAGACCTTCAGCGGGGTTTTACGTCCGTAGAGTGCCAGCGTCGAGATGAGCGGGAACAACCCGAAAACGTGGTCGCCGTGGAGGTGCGAGATGAACACGGCGCGGATTTTCAGCGGGTTGACCCCGTAGCGGATCAACTGTTGTTGCACACCCTCGCCTGCATCCACGAGGTAGTATTGTTCATGGATGTTGACCGCCTGCGCCGACGGATGCCGGCTCGACGTGGGTTTCGCCGAGGACGAGCCTAATATGGTAACGCTGAAACTCAACCTGTTTATTACTTATTGTTGCATCAGCAGGAAGCGTTCGCAGTCCAACGCTGCGACGCATCCCGAGCCGGCGGCCGTAACGGCCTGGCGGTAATGGGGGTCCTTCACGTCGCCCGCGGCAAAGACGCCTTCGACGCTTGTGCGCGAACTGATGCCTTCGACCTTGATGTAGCCGTCGGCGTCGAGTTTCAACTGGTCGCAGAAAAGTTCCGTGTTGGGGTGGTGTCCGATCGCCAGGAAGAATCCCGCAATGTCGATCGTCTTCTCCGTGCCGTCGTTTTTGCGCAGCAGCGCACCCGTCACCCCCGACTCGTCGCCCAGCACCTCGGCGGTGTTGTGCTCGAAGAGGATTTCGATGTTGGGCGTGTTGAACACCCGTTGCTGCATCGCCTTCGAGGCGCGCAGGTGGGGCTTGCGCACGATCATGTAGACCTTGCGGCAGAGCGATGCGAGGTAGGTGGCCTCCTCGCAGGCGGTGTCGCCGCCGCCCACCACGGCTACGTCTTTCTTGCGGTAGAAGAAACCGTCGCACGTGGCGCAGGCGCTCACGCCCATCCCGCGGAACTTGGTTTCGGAGGGGAGACCGAGATACTTGGCCGAGGCTCCCGTGGCGATGATCAGCGTTTCGGCTTTAATCTCTTTTTCGCCGTCGACTACGACGTGGAAGGGCCGCGACGAGAGGTCTACGCGCGTGACGTTGCCTGTGCGGATGTCGGCGCCGAACCGCTCGGCCTGCCTGCGCATCAGTCCCATCAGGTCGGGACCGCTCACGCTGTCGGGATGTCCCGGGAAATTCTCCACGTCGGTGGTCGTCGTAAGCTGTCCGCCCGGCTCGATGCCTTCGTAAAGCACCGGGGCGAGGTTGGCGCGCGAGGTATAGATTGCGGCGGTGTACCCTGCGGGGCCGCTGCCGATGATCAGGACTTTTACTTGTTCTTCCATATTGTCAGTTGTTTTAGCATGTTCTATTCATTATTCGTTCCAAATTCCGTCAGGCGGCGTCCCAGGTAATCGAATTCCGCCCAACGGCCGCCTTTGCGCACGCGGACGACGCTTTCCGAAGGCGCATAGTCGACGATCTCGTATTCGGGAGGAATGACATAGCGCCCTTTCCGGTCGATCAGTCCCATCCCCGACGGTGTTTCGACCTCGGCGCGTCCTTCGCGGAAATCGCCTGCCCAGAGATATTGCGCCGGGATCACGGGGTTGTTGTTCGTGTCTACGAACCCGAATCCGCTTTCGTCCTCGACGCATACCAGCCCTTCGAAGACATGGCTTGTCCAGCGGTGGCCCGTCAGGCGGCGCTGCGGAGTATATGCGGCCTCCACATCGCTGACCTGCATCGGACCGGCGTTTTGCCGGACCTGCTCCCGCAGAGCCTCGAAAGCCGCATCGTCCCCCGGGGAGCCGAAATGGCTGTCGTGGTAACGCAGCGGGACAAACCGTCCGTTTACCCAGCGCAGGTTGTCGGCCCGGAGGTTGTTGTGCGAAAAGTCCAGTTCCCGCAGGGCCGCCTGCAGGGCGTCGAGCGCCGCGAGCAACCGGTCGGCGGGCTGCGTATGCAGCGCTTCGGCAACCGATTTGCCTGCGGGCAGGTGTTGGAGTACCAGATCGAAACGCCGTTCACTGCCGGCTGGGTCGGTCCACCGCAATTCGCCCCGCAGGATACGGTATTCCGTGAGCCATTCGGTGTTGAGGCGTCCGAGTTGCGATGCCGTGCGCTCGATCGAGGTCAGCGCGATGGGCGAAAGCGGCATCGAGAGCAGCCATTGCCGGCCGCCCCAGGTGATCTCGGCTTCGGCGAAACGTGTCGTGCGCATCAGCCGCGGCAGGCCGTCCATGCCGGTTGCGGCCCGGGCGTCGGTGAGCGTCTCGAACGAAAGGTCGGGCGTCAGCAGTGCCCGGGTGAAGATTTGCAGCGTCGGTGTCATGGCTATTCGGTTTTTACGCTGATGGACCCGATGTTGAGCATGGTGATCAGTTCCTCGGCCGAGGCGTTGAAACTCATGCCGCGAAACGGCGGCAGGGCGCCGGGGCCTTTGGCCTCGCGGATCGCTTCGTTGAAGACCTCGGGCATGGGGCTCGAGCAGTCGTAGAGTACCGCCGCGTAGCGGTTGGGGTAGGAGGCCTCCTCCGCCGAAGGGAAGAAGACCATGTGCGGGGTGTCGCCCGCGGCGATGTGTATGTTTACCAGCAGCACGTTGCCGTCGGTCGTGCCGAGCGATTTGATCTGTTTGGCCACGGCGCGCAGTTCCGCGTCGTCGCAGTCGGTGGCTTCGCCGTCGGTGATGTTGAAGACCATCGGCGGAAAACTGTCGGCATGGGCCGGGTCGGCGCACCACTCCGCGGCGATGTCGCGCACGCGTCGCAGAGCCTCGCACATCGGGGTCTGCCCCGCGGCTTCGGGCTCCACCCATACCGGGGAGGGAATCTCGCGCAGGGCCACGCTCCCGTCCGGCAGGCGGTATTCGATCACCTCTTTCTTTATGGGCGGTTCTCCGGCCGCCAGTTCCGCCACGGAAATCAGCTCTTTGCCGCCCGGCAGCAGGGAGTAAACCTCGTCGTCGCCCGAGTAGCCGATGACGGCGATGTCGTAGTAATCCCGTACTCCGTCGCTGCGGCGGGCTCGTTCGATCAGCTCGAACAGCATGCCGTTGGTGACGGAAGCCACGGCCTGGGCTTTGGTCATCTGCCGTCCCCGGAAGAGGATTTGTTCGGCCATCGAGCCCGAGCCGTCGATGGCGAGGATAAAGGCTGTGCGGTGGGTGCGTGTGATGCTTTGTGTATACATGTTGCGTCGTATGTTCTTCTATTTCAGGCCGCGGACCGAATAGTAGTCTTCGCGGCGCTCCTCCTCGCTCGTACAGTCGAGGCCGTAGCTGACGGCCATGTCGAGCGAACAATCGCGGTCGCGGTCGGCGTCGGTCGTGCGGCGCATCGAGGCGTGGGCATTGCGGCCTGCCGAGACGGCCTGTTCGATCTCGTCGACGGTCGGCGTATGGCCCAGTATCGAAGCATAAACCTGCTTGGCCCAACTGTGGGCGTAGTCGTCGTAGTGTACGGCGAAGACCCGGAAACGATTGTCCACGGCGTCGGTCGTCGTCAACTCGCCGCGGTCCACGGCAGCGAGGATCGCTTCGACCTCGCTGCGTGCGATGTACTGCCCGGCCAGGTCGAGCCATTGCCCGTCGCCGTCATAGCGCGGATTCGATGTTCCTTTGGCCAGCATCGCGCCCAACGCCGCCACGATGGCCTTGTTGTAGAGCTTGAGTCCCCGTTGCAGGGCTGCCGAGCGGATCAGGGTTTTGTTGTAGGTGAACACCGGGGCGTCGGGGTCCTGCTCCTGGAGCGAGTGGAGGATGTCCACGGCCTGGAGCATGGCGCCCGTGATATAGGGGTTGTACTCTTCGAAACTGATCACGTCGCGCTTTACCGAGCGGCGGTCGCGGGCGGGCCACTTCTCGATGTCGCGCACGGCGCCGAAACTGGTGAAGTTGGCGCCCGGCATCAGGTGTGTGCGGCCCTCCTTCTCGATCAGGTAGGAGTAGGGAAAAGCCGAGGTGTCGTGGTGGTAGGAGTGGTGTCCCATGACCATCGTAAAGGCCCCTTCGAGCGCCGGCGACATGATGTAGGCGCTGCTGGCGAACTTGCAGCCGCGCAGGTGCACCGACTGGTGTACGGCGCCGCTCTTGAAGAGGTGGTTGCTTTGGTTCGAGCCGCTGCCGGCGTTGAAAAACGAGAACATGCCGGCGATCAGCAGCGACGATTTGTGGTGCGAAACGGTGTAAGGCCCGGCAAAGATCGCTGCGGCCTCGCCGTTTTCACAGTGCGAGTTGGCGAAGAAGAGCGACTCGGCGGCCGTGAAGCCTTTGTCCAGGCGGCAGCTTTCGCCGATGAAACAGCGCTCGACGATCGACCCGTTGCTGATGACCGAACCTTCGGCGGCGATGAAGTCATAGGCTTTGACATCCACGCCGATGTGCGCGCCGTCGCAGAGGGTGGCGTTTTCGAGGATCGAAGCGCCGTCGATCTCCACGTCGTCGCCGATGCGGACCTCGCGGATGAAGCGGGCCCCGACGATGCGGCAGCGGCTGCCCACTTCGCCCATCTCCGACGAACGCCCTTCGGCATATGCGCCGATCATTTTTTCAAATGCGGCGATGGTTTGCGGCCGGTGGCGGTAAACGGCCATGATGTAGGCTGTCTGCGCCGACATCCGGTCGAAAATCTTTACCGTGCGGCCTCCGCATTCGTTCATTGTAGCTACGCCGACGCCGTTGCCGAACGAGGAGCGGCGGCGGCATTCGAGGGCCGTGACGCCTTCGACGAGCGAACCGGGCCCGATGCGGTAATTCGCGACGCGCGAGCGGATGATGCGGGCCCCGGCTGCGAGTTCGATATTTCCTTCCAGATGGCTCTGGAGCAACTGGAAGGGTTGGAAGTCCTCTGCGACCAGTACCTTCGACCAATCTTCAGCCGAATTGCCGAGTGCTTCGAGGGAGGCGGTTTCCGAGGAGGTTAATTTTCTGAGTGGAGTCATTTACTGTGGAGTTATTCAGATGCAAATATAACAAATTGCATTTAAATAACGCGAACACGGTCCGATAACTCGACTTTCTTCCGACTGTGGCTCTGCGGTCGTAAGGGCTGTGCAACGGGTTCCGCTGCGCAGGCGGAACCGTTTTCCGGCAATGGGGCCGTACTGTGTTTGGCTTGAAAACCATTTTCGTCCCGTGTTTTTTGTTTCGGCCGTTGCAGGAAAGCCCGGAAATTTCTACCTTTGTCTCCGAACGAAATCCGGCGACCTGCACTTCCGTCACTCCGTCACCCTCTTATGCAGGGTCTTCGCATCCGTTCTCCGAATACCGTCGACTCGTTGGCCTGCGAGTCGCGGAGTTTTAACATTGAATAATCCCCAATAAAACATGCTAAACAGAATGAAAACTGACAAAATTCTGAAATTATGCCTTGCGGCTTCGATGCTGTGCTTCGGCGTTTCCTTGCGGGCGTCCGCCGCCCAGCTTATCGTCTCGGATGCGACACGCGTTTCTGCCGTAGTTCCCGACTACACTCAAACGAAGCGTCCGTCGGCATCGG
>ENA-UEPG01000338-UEPG01000338.1-human-gut-metagenome-genome-assembly--contig:-NODE-338-length-49530-cov-5.013528_pt1 | contig 49530 bp, 37 predicted proteins | sample MGYA00242893_ERZ507902 | MGnify/ENA primary metagenome ERZ507902 (study PRJEB26167, sample SAMN06115491) | human gut metagenome | host: Homo sapiens | place: China:Gansu | collected 2015-04-23 | study...
TCTACTCTTACAATAATATCTTCCATAACACTGCTATAATTTTACATACAATACACCCCAAAAGCATCGCCCGTCCCTATAATAGCCAGACCAACTGGGATAAATATCACGGTCCTTTAAATAGTGTGCAACAAGCTTATGATTTGGCGATGAAAGCCGATCCCGTGTCTTACGCTCCCACTTATCCCGCCGATTTGGAGTATAATTGGAATCACGTTCGTTTTGGAGCGTATAATCAGGGGGATAGAATATGCGCTATCACCTACCCCATTTAGTATAAGTGACACCTCGTATGCAGAACTCGCCCAATTATTTTCGATGATTCTCCGCAGAATCGACAAACAGGAAACCAACGAGCCAAAAACCGTTTTACAAAACCTGTCATGCGCTGTTGTGGGTATAATAGCAGATTCCATGCAAGAAATCATCGGACAAAAATCCCAAAACAAAAGACACCTTGAAATAACACTGGCATTCAAGGAATTATTTTCAGAAGAAAAACAAATTAACAGGAATATATCTTATTACGCGGAAGCATTGCATATATCACCAGTCTATCTGAATGAAGTGATTAAAGATATTACAGGCACGAGTGTAAGCAAGTATGTTCAAAACGAACTCATGCTGAGAGCCAAGCGAATGCTGGCACACACCACCCTGAGAATAAGTGAGATTTCTGCTCTTTTGGGAATAGATGATTGTGCCTATTTTACCCGATTGTTCACGAAAACAGTGGGCATAAATCCTACTTGTTTCCGAAAAAAATACCTCGAATAGTGCAATCTTAACCATACATCGTCTATTCTTCTGTTCGTCCATCTGCTGTAACTTCGCATAAAAAAAATGGACAGAAGCAGACTTATTTACTTGACAGATTTAATGCTAGTCCCTGTGTTCGCTTTATCATTTTACACGGGTATCGAGTTACATGTAGCAGGACATGGCAACAATCATGAAATATGGCATAATTGGGCTGCATTTCACGTGATTACCAGCCTATTGTTTATGCTATTGGGATTTATACATATGAAAAGCCATTGGAAATGGTATAAAGGGCTGGCAAGCACAGGCAAGAAGAACAAATGGAAAATCGTATTGTTACTTTCCATTGTTTTCATATCACTTGTTGCCACGGGAATAGGGTTGTTTTTTGTTCACGGAGTCAATTCTCCGATAGGACTTTTCCATTACAAAAATGGACTTATACTAAGCATTTTAGGACTTCAACATATATTTAAACGAAGAAAATTCTTGTACCGGGGATTCATAACCCATGTATTAGGCAAACGTTAGGCTAAATTTTAATCCTATTCCCATCGTTTACAAACAAAAATCAAGCAACAACCAAGTTTTGCCTTTTCTATAACATTTGAGCAACACTTATCCCGTCAGGTGCTAGACAGGTGTTGCTTAAATGTTGTACTGGAGTAGTAGCCCGTTCTCACCCCATCCTCTCCTTCATTTCTGCTCGTTTACATCAAAATTACCGAATTACGAATCATCTAAAGCAATAAAGTCCATAAAATCAAAAACACTGTCCGAAGCCCCCGTGACTTTCGACCTTATGGACCTTTATAAATCTTATGGACCAGAACCGAAGGTTCGCCTTTACAAACTAACTCTTCGGTTTAAACACTACATCCGTGATATCTACGTTTTCCCAAAACTCCCGCACGAACTCAAGGAAATCCTCTGGTGTCAGTTTATCCACGATCTCCTCGAATTCCCTCACATCCGCCTGGTTCAGTCCGGTTCTATAATACAACACCAATTTTTCCTGCCAATAAACATTACTTTCCCGGGCTTCTCCCTCCTTCTTGCGGATGGAATTCAACGCCATCATCAACTCGTCACGGGAAGGGACTTGCTGCCGCAACCGTTCCAATTCACCGTAAACAATACCTTTCAACTTGGCGGCGTTCAACGGGTCACACTGGAATTCCACTATCATGCTATACTGCGCAACGGGCTCATAAACCACACCTTGGTTTACGTTCACCGCATAAGTGCCGCCCTCCTTTTCCCGGATGACATTCATACAACGCGTTTGCAGGATACTCTTCAACGCTTCCAAACAGATATTATGGCGAATATTGTAATCCATTTCCCGGGTCATGCTCAACACCACGATTGAACTAGGAAGCCCCATAAACTCGATCTCTTGCTCCTGTTTTCCCCGGGGAGGTCTTATTCCCCAATCTACCCATTTTTCACGGCTATCCGTTGCCGGCAGGGAACCGATGTATTTCTCCACCAGCGGTTTCAATTCCGCCGCAGGAATATTTCCCGTGATAAAGAACGTGAAATCGCCGGCATTCGAGAAACGTTCCCGATATACTTGTTCGATTTTATCGAGATTCACTTTCCCGAAATAAGCTGCGTTCTTCAACAACGCTCGCGGATGACAACCGGATTGCAACCGCTTCACCGTGTCCTGCAACAGGTTCATCCCCTGCATTCGGGATTGCATCAACTGCTGTGCCATCATCTTCCCGAAAACCTCTCGGTCAAACCGCGGTTGCGCGAAAGTCATGTACACCAACTGCAACATACTTTCCACATCCTCCGGCAAGGCGGAAGCGATCACGTATTCATTCAATTCCCGGATACTCGCCTCACATTTCAAACCCTTGCTTTCCATTTTCCGCTTCAATGCCATCGCATCATAATCGCCCAAACCGCAAGCCTTCACGAACGGCACGGTCATTTCCACCGTGGGAAGCATATCCTCCTCGTACAAAGAAGTCCCGCCGGGGCTATAAGCCTTCAATGCCAACTTGTTTCCTTCCTGACTGCTTTCACGATACACGACTTTCACCCCGTTTGCCAGTGTCCATTCCACGGCATCAAACCCAGTAATCTCATGTTCCGAAATCACCGGACTTCCCGCCAATTCTTCTTCCAGCAAAGGTTTCCCGCCATCTGTCACCGGTTTCTCGTACACGTAAGGCTCAACCTCTCCGTTCTTCACATCCGACATGATATCCGCCACTTCCTCTTCCATCAAATGCCAGACCGTTTCCGCACCGGAGATGACCACCGTCTTGTTACCCGGGATATCCCACTCCCACACCTTCGTGTTCACGTCCTCCACGGTCAGCGTCGGGATCAAGTCTTTCAAGAAGCCGTACTTCTCGGCATCCGCCACCAACGGTTCGCCGTTCAAATAATGCTCCATCATCGCTCGGCAGTAAACGTCATGCTTCACCTCCCCGCAGACGCGGTAACCCAGTTCCAGGTCCTTCAACAGCGACGCCTTCACCTCATCCAGCTCCCCCGCCGTGAAGCCGTGGCGTCTCAAACGCTCGTTCTCCGTCAGCAACGCACGCAACGCTGCCTCGTCCTGGCCCGGCTTGGGGATTCCCCCGAGCTGGTAAGTGTAATACCCCCGCTTGAACGGGATGAAACTAATTCCCCCTTTCGCCAGTGGGCAATCCTGACTCGCAAGCAATTTCGCGAAACGTTTCCCCACCATCGTGTTGAAGCACCGGATCAATATCTCCTCTTTCAAGTACGCGTAAGTGTTCTTCTCCTCCCTGGAGGGCTCGGGCACCATCGTGATGACGTTCAGGGTCGTGTAGTTCACCCCGGGATCCGTCGCCAAGCAGTAGTACATCTCCTCATGCGCCGGGATCTCTATCTCGGGACGGGGAGTCGGTTTTTTCACCGCCGGGATCTTGGAGAGGATCTTCTTCACCCGGCGTTCCATCTGCTTCACGTCAATGTCGCCAACGATCACCACGGCTGTCAGGTCCGAGCGGTACCACTCGTGATAAAACTCCCTGAGCTTCCGCACGTCGATCGCCCGGATCGCTTCCGGTGTCCCCAGTGCGTCCCGGTCCGCATAAGGGGAGCCTTGCAGCAACACCCGCGCAAACTGGTCCTGCACTCTCTTTGCGGGCGTGTTCAGCATGTTCCACTCCTCCTCGATGACTTTCTTCTCCCGATCTATCCGGTCCTCGTCGATGGTCAGGTAATACGACCAGTCGCGCAGGAGCATCACACAAGTATCCAGGAACCGCTCGTCGCCCGTGGGGACGTTGTTAAAAAGGTAAACGGTGTGGTTGTCCGAGGTCACGGCGTTGATGTCATGCCCGTAGAGCACCCCGTGACGCTCCAGCGTCTTGATCATCTCCCGCCCGGGGAAATGCTCCGAGCCCTGAAATGCCATGTGCTCCAGGAAGTGCGCCACGCCACGCTGCTCGTCCCCCTCTTCCAGCAGGAAGCCCGCGTTTCTCACCAGGTAAAAGTTCGCCTGATTCCGGGGGCGGTCGTTGTGACGGATATAATACGTCATACCGTTCGACAAACGCCCCACGACCATCTCCGGGTCACGGGGTAATTTCTTTTCCAAATCCACTTGTGCCGACAAGCCCGCCATGAAAAGCAAGCTCGCGACAAACAACAATATCGCTTTTTTCATGTCTGTTGATTAATTTTTCAATCTATGACAAGGGGAACGGGAGAGAAAGAATGGTTTATAAAGTTTGTAAGGTTTATAAAGTTTATAAGGTTTTGGAACCCGACGGGCGTTTTGTTTATAGCAGCTCTGCTACCGATAGACTCTGTCCGAAGGACTCCCCTGACCTTAAAGACCTTATAGACCTTCAACCTTACAGACCAGAACCGAAGGTTCTACTTTATGAACTTTACGAACTTTATAAACCTTATAAACTTAAAACCTCCGGTTCCACCTCGTACTCCTCGACCGTGCCGGTTTCGGAGGAGAAGCTGACCCCGATGCGGTACAACCGGCGGGGGTCGTTCAGGTAGGGACGGGCGTAGCCTTTTTCCTCGATCTGGCGAAGGGCGTCGGCGGCGGTGCCGTCCAGCTTGAATTCAAAGATGTAGATGTACCGGTCCGTTTCCACGATGCAATCCACCCGGCCCTCGCTCTGCTGTTTCTCGGTGTACACCGTGTAAACGCTTACCAGGCGCAAGATCAGGTAGAACGTGTAATGGAAGTAACGTTCACGCTCCCGCTCGTTCTCTTTCCGCCGCATCGTGTAAGGGATGTCGCTCAAGAACGAGGTCAACAACACGCCGAACTCTTCCGCCTTCCCCTCCTGCAAGGCATCCACGACATCCTGCACCCAACTGTTTATTTCCGTCCGGGGCTTCAAGTAATCCGAGGCGACTACACTCAAGAAGCCGTTCTTCACCTCGTTGTTCGGGAAATCCAGCAAGAACGTGTTGCGGCGCCTGTTGAAATCCTTGATCGTCAGGTAACCGCTCTGGTAGATCATCGGCAACGGCTTCTCCACGTCTGCCTTGTAATCCACGAATTCCGGGGTCCGGTAATAACGACCCGTCATCTCGTCCAGGTTTTCCCGCGTGTGACGCAACAGCCGAACCAGGTAGGTCGGCGTTCCGCTTTGGAACCAGTAATCAGAGATCCTTTTCGAAATGAAAGCGTTCAACAAACTGAACGGGTTATAAATATCAATCAGGCCCGTCCCGAAATGATACCCGTCATATTGCGCCTTCACGAGTTGTTTCATTTCTTCTACCGTCAACTCGTTTTTCCGTGCCAGTTCCTCGATCGAAATGGCAAAATAGCTTTCCAACTCCTCGCCCGTGATCCCGCAAAGGGATTCGAACTGCTCGTCCATGCTGATATCTCTCGGTTGGTTGAAGCCGCTGAACACGCTTACCTGCGAGAATTTGGTCACCCCCGTCAGCAAGACGAATTGCAGGTGCTCGTCAGCCGCCTTGAATACCGAGTAGAAACCTTTCAGGATTCCCCGGTTGCGGTCTTCCAACGACATCCGGTTTTCCCCGACAACCGTTTCCAGTCCCGTGTCGAGGACATCCAAAATAGGCTTGTCATACTCGTCGATCAATACCACGGCACGACGTCCCACCCGCGCGTGAGCCTCTCTCAGGACTTGAATGAATCGCATTCCCCGATCCCGGCTTTGATCCGGAAGAATGGCGTAAGCCTTTTCCCAAGCGGAAATATGCTCCTCGATCACCTTTTCCAGCGTACCCTCCTCTTGAAAATCGCTCCCGTTAAAATCAATATGAAACACCGGGTATTCCAACCAGTCTTTTTCCAAGCGGTCGATTGCCAACCCCTTGAAAAGTTCCTTTCGCCCGAGGAAATAATTCTTTAACGTCGACAACAAAAGGCTCTTACCGAAACGACGGGGACGGCTCAAGAAATAGATTTTTCCTTCCTTCACGAGGGAGTAAATCATCTCGGTTTTATCCACGTAAACGTAACCATCTTCTATAATTTGGTCAAAACTTTGGATGCCTATCGGGTACTTCATTGCTGTACGAGTTTTTTATCTTGCAACAAAGGTACAATTTTTTTTTGATTGAGGGGGGAGGACAGTTTATAAAGTTTATAAGAGCGAACCGAAGGTTCTATCTTCGGTTCTTTTTTCTCTCTCGTCCCAATATGTCAAAGAACTTGTTTATACTTCGTTATTTTCTTTATAAAGACAATACCTTTCGGACAGGGATAAGCCAAGTCGCAAAAACCGGTTGTTGTCCTGGCTCCGAAGCAATGTTTTTCAATTTTCCCATGTCAATCTTCATTTTCATGATTTTCCGGTACATGGCATTAACGTCCTGCTCTTTGATGCAAGTTTCAATAACTTTGGAGAAGTGGATTTCGGCTTTAAAGATTTTTACCTTCCGGATTGAAATAAAGGAGGAATCCCAACTCGGCCTCGCTTTCTCGAAACCACCTTTTAATAGAAAGTATATCGGAAAACTGGGCAAAATCAACGTCGGAACTTTTTTCTTGAAATATCTTCAAAAGAATCGTTTTCAACGTATCGGGAATCACTTCACGAACAATTTCCTCGGATATCTTTCGTTCCTCGACACTGTCTATCTCAAAAGTAAACACTCCGGGGGAATACCAACGAAGAGAGTCTCCCTTAAGCCCGTAACTAATGTACCCAAATACACTCTCCTCCTTTTCCAAAACTTGCGCCTGAAGCTCCGGCATGATATTCACGAAAAGAATAACGCAAAATAAAAATTTTAAGGTTCTCATGGCAATGGAATATAGGAAATGAACAATGAAAAAGGTTTTTATAGTCCGTAAAGTCGAAAGTTCATAAGGTCCTTAAGGTCCGTGGCCCCCCGCGGGTGCTTTGTTCACGGCAGCAGGGCTGCCGATAAATTCGGTCCGAAGGACTCCCGTGACCTTTGACCTTATGGACCTTACAAACTTTATTTCAACAACTCTGCCACTTTTTTCTGCAATTGAGCGCCGCGGAGGTTCTTGCCGACGATTTTGTTGTTCTCGTCGAGCAGGAGGGTGTAGGGGATGCTCATGAGGTTGTACATGGCGGCGATGGGAGAGCCTTGGGCTTTCAGGTCGGAGAAATGTTTCCAGACCATGCCGTCTTCCTCGATGGCTTTTTTCCAGGCACGGGGGTCGTTATCCAGCGAGAAACTGATGATTTCCAAACCCTTGGACTGGTACTTCTGGTAGAGTTTCAGCATGTTCGGGTTTTCCTGCCGGCAGGGGTTGCACCACGATGCCCAGAAATCCAGCAATTTCACTTTGCCCTTCACCTGGTGCAACGAGAGGGTGTCTCCCTCCGGGGTCATTGCCGTGAAATCGGGAGCGGTGCCACCGATCTCCAACGACTCGTACAGGGCGATTTGTTGCGCGATCACTTTCCCGTAGGGACCGCTTTTGATCTCGTCCGTCAGGTAATTGTAGCGTTCCCGCAAGCGTTCCAAGCCCACCTGCCTCATGGTATTGGTAATCACGAAAGCCGCCACGAACGATCCGCCGTTGGCTTTCAACAAATCGGCTTCCTGCTGCTGTGCCTTATCGGCAAATTTCTGGAGTTGTGCCTGGAGGGCTTGCAATTTAGGCATATTCTGCTCCTGGTAAGCCTGTTGCGCTTCCTTTTGCATCCGTTGTTGCTCCTGCATGACGCTCGCGTTGATGGCATCAAACTGGCGGTACAATTCCTGGGCTTTCCCGCCGCCGTCCACGTAGACCATCTTCTCGTTGGCGATCACGTTAAACACGGCGTTCTCGATCATCAGGGGGATTCTCGCTTTCATGTCCGCCGTCATGATGTACGCCACCATCGCGCGGTCCACCCGCCCGGTGAACTCGAACTTGCCGCCCACCATATTGGTTGTGGCGAGCGTGTCGTTCCGTTCACTGATCAACAACATTTTCCCGTCCGGCACCCCGGAGGTTTCCGCCGTGATTTTAAATCCTTCTTGCGCCCGGCAAAACGCGAAGGACGCCAATACCATTCCTATTAATAATACTATTTTTTTCATTTCCTTTTTTACCTTTTAAAAATTATTTATTATCTGTTTCTTCCAAATCCGCATAGCAATACACGAAAGTTTCTACGAAGGGACCAGAGATATCAAAACACACAACAGACTTAAAAACATCGGATTCTGAAAAATCCTGAAAATTCGGGATCTGTTTCTTCAATGCCGGCACATCTATTTTCAAATCCAACAAAGCCTTGTAAATCGCTTCCGCATCCCGCTTGAATTTCTTCTTATACTCGCCGGTCAACCTTACAGAACCGTCAACAATCTCTCCCTTGCCGTTAAAAGCGAAGTCGACAAAAAATGTACTTTTACCGTCGTCCGGTTGCTTCCGCACGCTCTTCACCACCTCTTTCATTTCCGGGGTAAGAATACGGTTTCCCACCATAGCTGCCAACTTTTGGAAGGTGCTGGCCACCAAAGGCCCCTTAAGCCTATAGGTTTCTTTCACGGGTGCGCTCTTTCCCCGCTTCGGATAAATGAAAATGCCCCGGCATTTGGTTATATCCACCGAACGGAGGTCGGATTTAGTAACAACGAAAACCCCTTCCGGGTATTTCCTTTTGCCTTTCGTTTTCTGGGCGGTAGCGTCCGGCATCCCGAGCAGCCCGCACAAGCAAGCGATGACAAAACAGTAAATCGCTTTCATGATTTCATGTTTCAGTTGTTATTTTGCACGCACCCCTCCCGGGGTGCGGCAAAATAAACCTATTTACAAACACACTATACATCAGAAAGGGATCACGTCACCGAGCACGCAATCCGTGTTATTATTGGAGTAGCGGTCTTTCACCGTCAGGCGGATATAGCGGACGGTCTGTTCCTCGGCGAAGTTCAGCAGTCGTTTTTCGCCGCTGACCGCCCCCATGGTGTTCTCTTCCATGTGGCACGGGTAGGTCCACGTCTGTCCGTCCGCAGACACCTGCACGATAACCGATTCCAGGAGGAAATTCTGCAAGCTGTAGCTCACCTGTCCCTGCACGATTTTCAATCCGCGGACCGTCCGCGGCTCCTGCATGTCAATGGTCAGGTTGTACGACCGCTGCGTCTGTCCGGTATTCGGTACCCACTGCGTCACGGGATTATCGTCGAACAACATCTCCGTCCGAAACTCTTCCGGGGTCTCCCCGGCGGGAGTAATGTCCACCGTCCAGCCTTCCGTATCGAGTAACGCCAAGTCGGCAGGCCATTGCGAGCCGTTCATTTCATTCACCGTACCCTCGTACTCGTACATGCCAAACTTTTGTTTGAAATTATAAAATACCATATCACCGGTCTTATCACCGGCCCTATACACGTTGACGTCCATGCCCTCGTTCAACTCGTTCAACACGTTCGCGCAGAAATACATCCGGGCTCTTTTATTGGCGTCGGTCAGCGAGGCGACTTTCTTCGTGCTGCCAAAATACCGGTTCTTGCCCAAGTTCAGGGTTTTAAGGTTCGGGAAGTAGAGGATGTCTTCCAACGACGCCAAGTCATAATCCAAGTCCAGCTCCTCCCGCTCCAGCAGTTCGGGAGTAATCTCCCCGTAACGTTCCATCAGCTGGTTCCTGAAATCCCCCATCATCGTCACGCTGCCTTTCGCCAGGGTACGTTCGGGGAAGGTGATCAGATCCGGGCAGCCTTCCAGGTATCCCTGGCGTGTCAGGACGATTTCCTTCGAGGGATCCACGTCCCGCAGCAGGTAGTCCCCGGCATCGAACGCCTCTTTCAGGTTGAAATTCTTCGCCGTGCCCTCCGTGTCCGTGTAGTGCAGCGTGAAATTCGCCATGCGCTCCTCATCCCACTCGTTCATGAACAGCACCAGGTTGTTCTTGATGAACACGTATTTCAGGATACCGGTCGTGAACCCCTGCACCGACTCGTGGCCGAGGAAATAGGGCCGCCCCGTCGCCTGCAGGTTATTGGTGAGGGAGGTGTCCCCCACCGCCGACAGCGCCGCTACCGACACCGTGTAGGTGGCATCCGGCAATCCCTTGATTTCGCACGCTTCGGCATCCGCCGGCACGATCGTGTCGAACGCGGACAAATCCGAAACACAACGCACCAGAATCTTCTCCCGGTTGGGGTCGAGGGCATTCTTCCAGAACACGCGCAGGCACTCCCAGCCACTTTCCACCTTCACGTCCGTGCAACGCGCCATGTAGCGCACGGGACCGTCGCCCGCGTAGTCGTCGTAGGTGTCTTTCAAATCTTCGCAGCCCGCGGCAAACAGCAGGGCAAGCATTCCCAATATGCAAATATATCTATGTTTCATCGCTTAATCTTTTTGTACGTAAACTTCCAATTCCTGGTAGGTGAAGATGTTCCTGAAGTTTCTGAATTGATCATTCCAGACCGAATAATCGAAATGGTCCAGGCACTGCACCTTCACGTATTTATATTCTGTGCCGTCTGTCGGGCAAACCAAGTTCATGAACACGGGATTCGCCCGGTCCAGATTCTCTTCCGTCAAATTCCCGATGGAGGAATGGCAGCTCCAGATATTTTCATACTCTGAATCAATCGGCTGATAAAAATCCGCCAGTTCATCCCACTGCTCCATGTCATTGGAACCGAACACCTTCACGTGAGACGGGAGATAATCCTCCTGGTTGACCACCGGTCGAGGCAGGTTGCCAGAGCTCGTCCGCAACATGGCATACAGGCGCACGGTAGCAATCACACGCGGTTCATCCAGCGTAAGCACCACGTAGCTGTCTTTGGCGTCCGCTTTCGTCATGTACGTGTAAAAATCATATTTTTTTCCACTCTTCAATCTTCCGTATCCTTTCACATCCCCGTCGATCAGATACTTGATTCCCAGCTGTCCCGCTACCTGGTAATCGTTCGAAGAGCCGCGCTCCTCGCTAAAGTTTCCCGGGTCGGAAACCGCCAGCTTCGTGCGCGGATATTGCTCGGTTGCCAGAATCTTCACGCCGGAGAACACGCGCGTGCGCACGTAATAGCCGTTGGCATCCACGGTCTTCACCACGATGGTGTTCTCGTCCTCGTCACTCACCACCTCGACGAACTGGTTCAAGCGTTGGGCGATCTTGCAATTGGTCAGGAACAAGGTGTCCCGCTCCTTCGTGAAAGGATTGATGCCCACCCGGAAGATGTCGATGCCCTCCCCTGCCGGCATTCCCTCGTAATTCGCCTTCAGCATGAAGCCGTCCCAGACATTCTCCACCCGGATGCTGTCGGCAACCGCGTACGCTGCGGACGGCAGGGTGGAAAAGGTGCGCTCCCGGGGGTCGGACTCCACGTTGTTGCGGTCCACCACTGTAATCCGCGCCACCACCTCCTGCTGCGGGGCATTGAAACCGGACAGGACGAGCGAATCGCCGTAAACGCTCCCGTCCTTCATCTGTTCTTCGCCCTGTTCATTCACGTAGCGCACGCGCACGGCGTAGATATCCGTGTTTTTCGGCAAGGCATAGCGCATCACCGCCCCGCCGTTCACGGGAGCGAAGGTAATCCCCTCCGCCGGCACCGATGCCTCGAAAACCGCCGCGTCATCCTCGCAGGCTGCCCAGACACCCCACAGGAATAATATCGATAACCATTTGTATTTCATATCTTTTTATCTTTTTTTTGTTTATACTCCATTTTACCATCCCGGATTCTGCACGACGCCAGACACCATCACCTCCTGCGAACTGATGGGGAAGAAGTAATCCCGCGGCGTGATGAATCCCCGCAGCGACCAGGCAGGCACCGGTCCCTTGTAATCATTGTAGAAGCCTTCCTCCGAATCGGCGACGATATTCCAGCCCATCTGCGGCTCGTTCAGCTCGTCGGCTTCCAGCCAGCGGCGGAGGTTCCAGAAACGCTGTCCCTCAAATGCCAGCTCGATGTTCGTCTCACGGCGGATAATCTGGCGCATACCCGCCTGGGTCGTGGCAAGTTCCGGATTAAGGGAATGCTCGCTCCACGCCTTTTTCACGTCTGGGATGCCGGCACGCGCGCGGACCTTGTCGATACCGGCATAGACGCGGTCGTCCGGGGTTTCGAGGTACTCGTTCCATGCCTCCGAGGACATCAGGTAGAGCTGCGCCATCCGGATAAGCGGCATAGGCAGGTCGCCCTTGGCTTCCACGTTTTTGCGATAATTATCCACCACCAAGTCGGTGTAGATGTGCTTGATCAGCCAATAACCGGTGAGGTTCTGGTTCGCACGGGTACTCCGGAAGGAGAGGTCCGTCCCGAAATATTCGCCCTTGCGCGCCTCGATGACCCTCGGTTTCTGGATTTCGCTGGCATTGTTCTTGATGCATCCCCGCCAGTTCATGCGGTCGCCGAGGATGCTGGCGTAAAACCGCGGTTCGCGTTTCAGGTGCAGGTTGAGCACCCGCGTCCCTTTCGGGATGATCCGGTCGTATTTCGAGCGCGGTTCTTCGCCCATCTGGTAGCGTTTCGCAAATTCCCACTCCTTGTCCATGTCGATGGGCAGGCCGTTCTCGGTGTAATACATCTCCACCATCTTCATGGAAGGCGACATCGAGCCGTCCGAAGGAGCATTCTGCAACTGGTCGTTATACCCGGAAGCATTGAGGATAATTGGCAAGGTATGGGCGAGGAAATAGTTCCAGGCAGCCATCGAGGAATACTGCGTTTTAGCTTGGAATACAATCTCCTTGCTCACGCTGCCGGGCGCCTGCACGGACTGCTCGATGTCCTTAAGCGTGTTGAGCAGCGGGGAAGCTTCTCCCGTGTTGCCCCGCACCAGCCCCCAGCCGGCGTCCTCGCACACGCGGATTGCCTCATCGCATGCCTCGGCGGCACGACGCCATTTTTCCTTGTCTGCCGACGTGCTGAACAGCGGTTCGCCCTTCCGGTTGCGGAAAGAGGAGTACGCCGGATTGCCGTTGAAGAGGGGCGACGCCTGGTAGACCAGCACCATCGCCTTCAGGGCGAGCGCCGACTCCTTGTGGAAGTATCCCTGGCGGGAAGCCGTTTTCTCCGCCCGCAGCGGAAGCACCTCTATCGCCTCGTCGAGCAACCGGACGATTTCGTTGAAACAGGTGTCCACGTGGCTGCGCGGGAGTTTCATCTCCGATATGCTCTTCTCCACCCCGATAGTCGTGGGCAACAGGATGATCGGCCCGTATTTGCGCAACTGCTGGAAATAGAGGAACGCCTTGGCCGCTTTCACTTCCGCCGTCCACAAATCCTTTTCCTTCTGCTCCATGTTCAGCGTGTTGCCGATGTTCTCGAAAAAGGTGTTGCAATACTGGATGGTGGCGTAATAAGAGGTGTTCGTCCAGGAATCGCTGATGGGGCTTAACGCCGACTGCACCCCGTCGCCGATCCGGAAACCGACAAGCGGAGGGGCAAACGAACCCATTCCCTCCCGCAGGATATCGTTCCCGACCAGCTCATCCGCGCCGGTAAGGGAAAAATTGGTACAGATGTTCGCCATGCCGGACATGTTCCGGTAACAGGTCGCCACCCAGCCGTCCACTTGGGCGCGCTGCTCGAAGATGGTCTCGACCGACTTGACATCGTTCTCCGGCACGATGTCGAGGTAATCGCATCCCGTCCACAGGAAGGCGGACAGGCAGGCGATGCTGATGATTTTTTTCATATAATTCATTTTCATGTAATTCGTTTTCAAGTTAGAAGCTAAAATTCAAGCCAATAGCATAGGTCTTCTGGATCGGGTAATTGAAGCCGTTACCGCCCAGCTCGACATCCCACAGCTTGAAGTTGGTGATGATGAACGGGTTGTTGGCACGCACGAAAACCTTGACGTTTTGCATCCGTATCTTGCGCTTCCAAGTGTCGGGCAAGTTGTACGCCAACTCCAGCGCCGTGCAACGCAAGAAACTGCACTCGCGCATGAAATAGGTGCTCTTGTAAGCCGTCGGTGAACTGTAACTTGCCTCGTAATTTCCCTCTTCCTGGTTGTGGTAGGCGATGTTTTGGACCGACAGGCGGGGCCAGAGGGGATGGTTTTTCATGTTCCCGGGCGTCCAGTGGTCGTCGGCAATCGCCTGCAACACGTTTCCACTATAGAACGGGGAGATGCTCCTCGGGTTGATGAAGAAGCCGCGCTTGCCGGACCCCTGGAAAGCGAAGTTGAACTCCCATCCCTTGTAGTTGATGAAGCCGCTGAACCCGTACGTGATCCGCGGGGTTTCCGGGAAGCCGATATGCACGGCATCCTTGATGTCGATGATCCCGTCGTTGTTCACGTCCCGGTAACGGATATCGCCGGGACCGTACTGCCCGTTCTGTTTGGGGGCGGCGGCAACCTCGGCGGCGTCGCGGAACAGCCCTTGGTCGATGAAACCGACCTGCTGCGAGATTTCATGCCCCGTCTTGCGCTGCCACTCGGGCGTGTCGAACGCCTCCTCGAGGCTCATGTAAGTCGCCTTGTTGTAGGTGAAGGTTCCGTTCAGGATAATCCACAAGTCGGGCGAGAAGGCGTGCTGGATCTTCCCGGAAAAATCGAGTCCCCTGGAACGCACTTTCCCGATATTGTCGAGCTGCAAACTCTCGACACCCACGTGGGCGGGAATGACCGTCCGGTAGGAGAGGATGTTGTGGCGGATCTCCTGGTAAACGTCCAGGGTGAACTCGCCGATGCCCTTGAAGAGTTTTGCCTCCAAGCCGACATTCACCTGCTCGGCGATTTCCCATTTGATGTTCTCGTTGGCGTAATTATTGACTTTCCATCCCTTGGTCGAAGTTTCCCCGGGCTGCTGGGAATTCATCCCGGAATCCACGACCTCCGGCAAATGGACAAAACGGGGCGTATTGATAATCCCGTCGTTCCCGACTTTCCCGTAGGAGGCACGCAATTTCAAGAAAGGCAGCCAGTTGGCAGTCCCCGCCATGAAAGGCTCGCTGGAAATCACGTACGCCACGCCGGCGGCGGGGAAGAATCCCATCTTGTTCTTTTTGGCGAAACGCTCGGAACCGTTGTACCCGAAGCTCGCCTCCACGAAATAGCGGTCCTTGAACCCGTACGTTCCACGCATGGAGAACCCTAAATTCCGGTGTTCCACCGCCTCGAGATACTTTTCCGGCGCGGAACTCGTCGATTCCATGGCGTTAAGCACGGCGGTCAAGCTCGTCTGGTGGTCGCCCCACGCTGCCGTGTGGTAGGCGCGCAACTCGTAGGTCAGGCGGGTGTCCATGTAAGCCTGCTTGCCATCGGCGTTCAAATCGATCGTCCGGTCGCCGCTGGAAGGGTTCAGGGCAAAGAGCTTGTACACGCCCGTGGGCTCGTCGAAACTTTGCAGCCGGTAGAAATAGGGTTTGGTAGAGAAGGGCATCGAATAGTAGCCCGACTGGCTCAACGCCACGCGGGCGCGCAACTCCAGTCCCTTCACCAGGGAAGAGAGGTTGTGGATGTATTCCAACTGGTTGGTCGTGCTGTACCGGTTCCGCTCCAGGTAACCCGCATGGATCTGCATGTAGGGGTTTTCCTGTCCCGTCTCAGAGAACGCGCCGAAAAGGATATGCTCCCAGTTATGCTCCATGTCGGCGGGATAGGTCGGGGCGAACCTCACGGGATCGGCTTCCAACGCCATTTTGTAAGCCTGCGCCACGCTCTCCTTGGGACCGTGGTATTTATCCCAGTTGGTCTGGCTGTTGTAGAGCAACTTGATGTTGCGGTGCAGGTTCACGTTCAGGTTCACGCGGAACGAGAGCGTGCTGTTCTTGATGTTCACGTCGAACTCGTTCAAGCGGTCGGTCTTGAGCATACCCATGTCCCGGACATAGTTGACCGACGCGTAGTATTGCATCACCTTCGAACCACCCCGGATGTTGACGCCCAGACGGTGGTTGATGCTGTAATCCTTGAAGAGGATATCCATCCAGTCATTGGCGGGATAAGCCCACGACGGGAAACTCTTGTTCTGCCGGCGGCTGATGTCAAGTGCCGAATAACGGGGCGTGGCAAGCGGGTCGCGCGCCATCAGCGCCTCGTTGTACATGCGCATGTAGGTCACGGGGTCAACAATGTCCAGTTTCTTCGTCGGCATGGAAGCCACTGCCTCGTAGCGGACGGAGGTGTAGACGCTGCCTTCCTCCCCTTTCTTGGTGGTCACGAGGATGACGCCGTTCGCCCCGCGGGCACCGTACATCGCCGTTGCCGCCGCATCCTTCATCACGGAGAAGCTCTCGATGTCCTCCGGAGCCATACGCGCCAAATCCAGCTTGGAGGACTCGACGCCATCGATCAGGATCAACGGGTCGATGTTCGCCCCGGTCTGGAACGAGGTGATCCCTCGGATGTAGAACTTGGTATTCATCTCCTCCTCGGTCAACGCACCGGGAAGACCACCCGTCTGCCACCCCACGATACCGGCGATTTTACCGGCAAAACTAGTGGTCAGGTCACTGCTCGACGACTTCAAGTCCATCGGGCGCACCGTGGTAATCGCCGACACGACGCTCTCCTTCTTCTGCTGCCCGAAAGCCACGACCACCGTTTCGTCCAACTCCTGCACGTCCTCCTCCATCGTGACGCGCAACGTGTCTTTCGCCATCTTTTCGGTAAAGTCCAGCGTCTTCTTCTTAAACCCAATAAACGTGAACTCCAACGTTCCGCTCGTCATGGGCAAATCCAGGGCGAACCATCCTTGGGCATTCGTCGACGTCCCGATGGTCAGCCCGGCGACTTTCACCGTCACCCCCGGCATGGATTGCTTCTGCTTGTCGAAAACGTACCCTTTCACCCGCACGGATTTCGGTTTCTCGTCGTCGACCTTCTCCCGGATCACCACAACGTTCCGGTCAAAAGTAAACGCCAGCCCCAACCCGGGCAACAACTCTTCCAACACCTTCCCGAGTTCCCGGTTTTCGGCTTTCACGCTGACCATCCCTTTCGTCTGCATCAAAGCGTAATTGTAGAAGAAATCACACTTCGACTGCTTCCCCAGTTCTTCCAACACCGTGGTTAATGCCACGTTTCGCATATCCACCGTCACTCTCGCGTTTTGCGACAGCACACTGGCGCTCACTGACATACACACACCAAATAGTAAAACACTCAACAATTTCATAAACATTAACATTTTTCGCCATGACTTCCCATGGCATCGCCAAGCGCAATTTCGCCTTTTTTTCATAGTTTTGTATTTATAATTGTACATGATATACTTCCCTATCGGTGCAAATGAGTGGGAAAGTATATTTGATTAACGGCAGGTTGAAGATTGATCAGGTCTTCAATCTGTTTTTCTTTGCACGGTTATCGTGCTTCCTTTTATTATAAATTCAACATCTTGAGTTTCCTCCATTTTCTTGAGCAGGTAACTAATATCATCGTAACGCTTCAAACGTCCCCCGAATTCCATGCGTTTCAAATCTTGATTCTGGTAAAAGACATTCAAATCATACCACCGGGAAAGCACCTCCATGATATTCTCCAGCGGTTCCCGCTTGAAATAATAATACCCGTCTTTCCAAGAAGTGTACACCTCGGTATCCACCGCACTCACCTCCGCCTTCCCGTTTTGCTTGTCATACACGAGTTGCATCCCGGGTCGTATCACTTGCTGCCCCGCTTTATACTTCACTTGCACGCTTCCTTCCACCAGCGTCGCGGCAACGGTTTCCCTCTCCGGGTAAGCGTTCACGTTGAACGCCGTCCCCAACACCCGCACGTCAATCTCGCCCGCCTTCACGACAAACGGTCGGGCGGTATCTTTTGCCACCTCGAAATATCCTTCCCCGGTTAAAACGACTTCCCGCCGTTCCCCCGTGAACCGAACAGGATAACGTAACGAGGATCCCGCGTTCAAATAGACCTTGGAACCGTCCGCCAACTGCAAATTATATTCCCCGCCCCGGGGTACCCGAATCGTGTGGTACTCCATCTGCTCGTTCTTCTCTTCCGCACCATAAATTAGCGTACTCTCGTCGCTCATCACTCGCAGGTTCAAGCTATCGGCAGCAAGCACCACTTGGGTGGTGGAATCCAAATGAACCACCTCTCCCCTCGGCAAAACTAACTCCGCCCGCACACTCCCGGGCATGATCCTCGCGGTAACCACCCGTGCTGAAGTTCCCGTTTGCCGTTCTCCCGCAAGCATAAAATAAGCCGCTATCCCCACGAACAAGGCTATACCTGCCGCCACTGACAATTGCCGCATCAACCGGACCCTCCCCCGTCGTTTTCTCACGACCTGCTCCACTTGTTCAAAGACGATCTCGTTCTTCCGCCGATAATGCAATTTCGCACCAGAGGAGGCTATTTCCCGCATCTCCCGCTCAAAACGGGAATTTCGCCCGGAAACCTCTTTCCAGTTTTCCAAGATTTGCCGATCCTCCGCGGAAATACGCTCCCCCGCAACAAGGTCTGCCAAAATCCGATCTATTTCATTTTCTTTCATACTCATTATTATGGGTCGTTTACTCATATATCACCACACTTTTCATTTAGGGTGAAAAGAAAATGAATTTTTTTTGCCTTGCCGCAAAAAAATTAAAACACGTCCTCCACGAAGAAAAGCAAAATGGAAGAAAAAGAATCCTTATTCAAATGTTCCCGCAAAAACCGGAGGGCTATTTTCATTTGAGTTTTCACGGTATTCACACTGATCTGCAAGGCGTCCGCGATCTCTTGGTATTTCATATCGTCAAGAGCTGCCATCAAAAATATTTTCCGGCACTCGTCCGGCAAGCGATTTATCATACGATATAGCAACTCAATCTCTTGTCCCGCTTCCTCCTCCCGGAGAATACCGGGCAAAATACAATCATCAACGGAAGAATCGTCGTGCATTTTATCCCGGCGATGTTTATCCCGGATATAATTAATCGTTCGAAACCTCACAGCCTGAAACATAAACCGGTCCAAATCCCCCTCAAAACTTTGCAATCGCCGGGAGAACCACAGGTGCACGAAACATTCTTGCACGATGTCTTCCGCTCCCTCCGCATCATGTACCATACGGTTGCAATACAATAAAAGAGGGTCGTAATAAACATCAAAAAGCAACTGCATCGCCACCTTCTCATCTCGTTTATACAATGACAATATTTTTTCACTACCCACCATGCCAATTCATGTTTAGTGCAAAATTAGCATATATTTTTATATTTCATTCAATATTGCCAGTATATCTAATGGAGATTCCACGATATGGCAAGCCCCATTTGCCAGCAATTCCTTGCGATCCCGGAAGCCCCAAGTCACACCGGCAGAAGTCACACCACTATTCACGGCTGTCTGCATATCCACCCCGGAATCACCCACGTAAAGCACTTCCTCTTTCCGGACGTCTGCCGCTTTTATAATATCATAGACAATCGTCGGATCGGGCTTGATAGGCACTCCCTCCCGTTGCCCGAACACGAAATCGAAAAGTCCTTCTCCAAAATACGCGGGGATAAGGGCTATGGTTGCTTCATGATATTTATTGGATGCCACGGCTAATAAAATACCTTGCCGTTTCAATTCCCCCAGCAACTCGGGAATCCCGGCATAAGGAGCCGTGAAATCCGCTTTTAAAATCGTAAATCACTGTATCACTAAATTTCACACTCCCCAGTATCGTGACGCGCCTTCTTCCCAGATCGTGTAATACCCTCGTGGCCCGATATACCTTCCTTTCGAGATCGCCCGGTAGCCCTCGACCCATATTTTCAGACTCGAGTCTCGCATCACCTTCATTGCGGCCTTGCCGTCGGGTTGTTTGCCTTTCAAGTGCGAGATGTATATAAACAGTTTGCCCGGGTTATCCCTTCTTAATTTTAAATACTGTTTAAACCTTACTTCCTCCCCGAAGTACTGTATCGTGTCGATCACGAACACGTCCGCACTTTTCGGTTTGGCTACTCTCTCCGCGAAATCATCGAATTCGATCGGCTCCATGATCCTGATTTTTCGCTTCACGCTTCTCCATTCCGCCCTGAGTGCCGCTTGCTGCATCGTGTCCTCGGCTCCCTCCTCGAGGGAAACGTACTCGATGTTTAACCCTAACTCGGCAAGATAACGAGTTAATTGTTGCACGAAGCTGGATTTCCCGTTACTGGAGGCACCGTACACGAACCATGATCCGCCCAGGACGGGATCACCGAAAGCCTCGTGCCATTCCCCCGTGAAACCAAGTTTCCGGTATTTCTTTTTTAGAAGGTTATCTATTGATATAGCCTGACTCATGTCACTTGCCGCTTGTCTTGTTTAACAATTTTTCCCAGGTGATTAACCGTCTCAGGCGACGGAAATCCTCGCAATGCAATACCTTCACCTCCCGTTCCCCTTGAGTGGTCCGTACCCTAACGAATTTCTCCACTTTTTCGATCTCGCTCCATACCGTCAATTTACTCGTTTCGCTGGTAACACCGTTTGCCTCACAAATAGTGTAAACGTCCTTTTCCGTCGCCCCGTCAAGGGTTATGTAACTTCTTCCCAAGCGACTATCAATTTCGTCATAACCTTTTAATCTCTTGCGGACCCCGGCCTTGATTTCTTTTTGCAAATTTTCTGTCCCGGCAAGCACGCAACCAAGGTGTTCTTCTGTCCGGTTATAAATCGGGATTAGTTGCCTTAACGCGGAGGGTTTTAGTTTGTCTGCCTCGTCAATCACCAGTATCGGATGACCGTCCATCTCGTTCAACAAGGCAATAACCTTGTCAAGCAGTTCGTTATTCGTCATGTACCCTTTCAACGGGGTGCTTGTTAATTTCCCGTGCAAGCGTTCCAGGAACTGGTGTGCTGCCCATTCTTCCGCCTGGATCAACACGATCGACCCGCTCAAGTCCGTGTTGAATATATGCTCGAGGCTGCGTGTTTTGCCGCTACCGGCGTTACTGCTTATCGCCATCCACATACTTATTTCTTTGCACTGGTCAAAAACGAATTTTACCGTCTTGAAATTTTTTACATTTTCTACCGTTACCCAATCACTCTCCTTGTACCCAAGCGCCTTCGCTATCTTTTTGTCCAAGGAGGCCGTGTCAGCCCCGTATTTGCCACCGAGCCACAAGCTCAACGCTGCCGTGCTGATTCCGCATCTATCGGCGGCCCTCGCTTGGCTTCCTAACCGGGTGATCCAGTCGTGCGCGTGTTTCATTAACCCGTTCCTGTTCATGATGTATCGTTTAAAGTTTGTTTAAAATTTTCTCAGTAAATCTCGCTCGTCGAACACTTCCTCGTAATCGACTTCCTCGTGACAGCTCTTCTCGACCTGTTTCGTCGTCCTCCCGGCCAACCGGTTGCGCTCGTCCTTGTGCTGCCCCCGGCTATCACAGAGAACAAGTTTCGCCAGCGTATCGTTCAGTTCTGCCCGTTCCTCGAACAATTCCCGGACAACCTCTCCCGAGCGGGCACGCTTCTCCTTGATCATCTTCTCTCTCCGGTCGTTGTAGTCTTGAACCCTCCGCAACTCGTCGAAATCCCCGGGTTCCCGTTCTTTCAACGCCATGGGCTGCACGTGTTTCCGCTCGAGCATGAACCGCCGGGTTCCCTCTTCCGGCTTGCCGGGGGTACCGAGATTCTCGATCGCCACCGCCACGCTCAAGTCTTCCGGGTCGTACTTCACGATCCAGTTCAGGTGTCCCCAGTTCCGGAACGACGGGTCGAAACTATCGTACCAAACCTTCTCGCCGAGAATGGTCGAGCCAACGCCGCCTCCCTCGAGGCTGTTGCCGTACCCGGTCGTCTCCCCGAATAACACCAGGTACTCCTCGTCGCTCATCTCCAGCCTATCCTCGACGGCCATTTTTCCCCACGCTTGACGGTATTTCTCGATACTCTCGGAACGGAGTACCCGGATGATTCCCTCTACTTGTCCAACCACGCCATCCCAGCCAGGGAACTTGTGACGGTTCTGGTTTAACCATTCATCGTTTGGTTGATTCTCTTTCCTGCTCGTTACCCCGTAACCACTCCAGTTGGGTAACAGGTGACAATACTTGCTATTCACTTTCTTGAAGTAAGGCTCGACGACTTTCGCTTTGGCGTTCTTCACCCGGGCGGGCGTGTACACTCTCGTGCAGGCCTCGTAGAACGAGAGGAGTGTCTTTTTACCGTAATTATCCGTCTGTAGCTGCCACGGCTTGTAATAATGCCCGAATAATTCTTTCACGTGCTTGAACGCGTTCCGGAATGCCTCCCGGATCAGTTCTGGGGTCTCGTGTGTCCCGATAGCGTAACCAACGGGATATCTCGTGCAAGGGTCAAGTAACATGACCACGGTCGGGCGGTTGCTGTATGTCACCACGGAATATTTTTTGCCGTTCTTTTCTCGTTCCTCTCTTTGCTGGTAAAGAAGTTCCACGTCCCAGCCGTCCACCGTCCAGTAGTACAAGGGGAATCTCGGGGCCCGGCGTTTCACTTGCATGGCCTTGTTGTTCCGGTGAGCCACCACGCCGTGTCGCCCGACGTACTGCACGTCCATGTTGCGGAGTTTCCAGTTCGCCACGGTTCCCGCCAAGATAGTGTTCCACCCGAGTTTCGAGGCCACCGTGTTATACAACATCGCGATCATCTCGTTGTCCAGGTTCCGCCCGTCACTGGCGAGTTCCTGCAACATGGCGTTCTGTTCCTCTTCTTTTAATTTCGAGGCGTTCAAGTTCCCCTCGTTGGCGTGGATGAAATCCCGGTACCCGTTCGCCCTGTAGCTTTCAAGCCGATCCCGTAAGCGGCGATAGTTCTCCGGCAACGTGTGACGGTACCTGTCATACTTTTTCAACTCTTTTACTGATTTCGCCATATCTCTCCACGCTTCCGACGGCGACCTGAAATTCCCGAGGGCCTTGTGCAACGTGAGCCCATCCGTCATGATCTCGTTCAGCGCGTTAAGGATCGACACGTTCATTGTCAGGGTCCTGATTTGTTCCGGTTTCAGGTGATCCCCGTTTGGCTTCTGCCACCCGGAGAAAAAAGCCTCCGCCTTGACGTCCGTGATCACGAGGTCTTTCAGGCACGACGTCTTCGCCATCTTCTCTGGATCACCGTACTTGGCGACAAAGGCCTCCCGGTATTTCAACGGCAAACTCCTGAACGAGATCAACGCCGGATGTCCGTAACAAGCACGCCGAAGTACTGAGATGTCACCCCTGGTTGTCAGGTTGCGATAAGTGAAAACACTCATCACCGGTCTATCTTCCACTTTTTCCGCTTCCGGGTCCCCGTCTGTCAGCTCCTTGTATGTCACGCAAGCCAATCCATTGTACCATTCCATAATTTTATTCTTTTTTTCTTGGTTCCCGCCGGGGAGTCGAACCCCGGGCTATGCCGTTCGGGAAAAATGCTTGATTTTGTTCCCACGCCACTATCGCTGTGAACAACACCATTCTGTTCGTGGGAAAATCGTTATATTTGTAGCCTCGAAACAATTAAATATCACGATTATGAAAAAAAACTTTCGTATAAATGTACTTGTATCGTACACTGAACACGTAAATATCAACCAGTATCGTCAACCTATTCTTAATATCCTTACAAATCTTGCTTGGCTGTATCGCCTTGAGTATGCCATCTCTACTAGTCATAATTTTGGATTAGATAAAGGTGATGCAGATTTAATCTATTTTCGTTCTACCAAGGAGACAAAAATCTCTAAGAAAGAACTTGATACGCTCATTTATGACGTATTCCGCAACGGGCTTTCATTTTTTTATGAAGGAGTCGAAGTTGGTCGTCAACTTTATAAGCTTTTACCTCAATACCCTTTTCCTGATGAGTATTGCAAACCTCTAAATTATCCTTACACGGAAGTCCATAACGGAAAAAAAGTAACTCTTTGTGTTGCCGTGGAAGCTCTTCAAAATTTACTAAATGAAGAGGACTTGCAAGATACAGATGTGTCGTCATTATAATACTGTACATTTTTTTGTTTCTCATGTCAATTCTCTTTTCACTCGTTATTATTTTCAACCTCCGTCCCGTATTTCTCCAGGCAATAAGCCTTCACCCGGTTGGACACTGGACCTTTCATCCCTTTTCTTAAGGCGTTGTAAACCGTTTTCCGGCCACAGCCGCAAACCTTGGCGATATCATCGATCGCCCCGGGCGGCAATAATGCCGGCATCACTTTTCTTGTCGTGCGAATAATCACTTTTGCCATTCTGCTATTATTAAATTTATCATTACCTTTACTGCCGTTACACATCCGTGTAATATGATGCAATATTACTAAGATTATCGCAACAAACAAACATTTTACTATGATTTTAGCAACAACAAAGCAAAGAATTTTGTATTTTATTGAAAAAAAGAATATTACCAAGTCAGTTTTTTACGAAAAAACTGATATTAAAAGAGGTTTACTTGATAAAGACAAGCTTGATGCTACTGTTTCAGATGTATATATTGCTAAAATCTTAGCATCATTCCCGGACTTAAATATAGAATGGCTCATTACAGGTCAAGGTGAAATGTTGAAACAGCCAGACGCTCCAACCACCCATGACACTTTACAAACGACTGATCCCATTGTATCCTATTTGGAGCGTGTCATCAAGGAAAAAGACTATAAGATAGAGCAACAAGCGCAGGAGATCGGACGCTTGAGGGAGATCAATGAAAATTTAGAGGTAGACAACCAAGAATTAAGAAAGGTTATCGTTCAGTTAAGAAGTGCCGAGGATGTCTCGGGTGTCGTTGCCGCTTCTTGATCGGTTGGACATTTCTTTGGCCACATGGGTGACCAGGCAAGTGGCTTGTATAGGGTTATTGCGCCTTTTTACTATTACCTTTTCTGTGTTTTTGGTTGTAGTTTACTGAATTACAAGCGATTCAAATTAAATCTGTTTATGTTAATCAAAATATTTTGTACCCCCTTATTTTGCAATGCAAACGTTTTAAATGTATATTTTTTATAGAATATGTATCCGTATTTGCCTCTCAAAAATATGCTTTTTGAATATCCAACTGAATATCCAAGTGTTAAAAAACACCTTTTTCACACTCTTTTGAGGGAAGCATCGTCTCTCAGAATCCTCCCGAAACTACCCTCTATAAACAACAAAAAAGACCCCGTTTCTGGAGTCTTTTTGTCTATTCCCAATCCTTTTGTCAATTCCCCCTCAATATCGCCTAAAACCACGTTATTCAAGCCTTTCCCGACCGATCTTCCCTCACAAATATAACCAAAGTAACATTTTCCCCTCCTTCTTATACCTATTGTTAACTTTTTCCCTTATTTTTGATGAGAAGTAGCTCAATAAGTAAACCTGAATTATACTTTTTGCACAATTTATTTTTCTGCATCATTATTGTATTTGCCTGTATATTAACAACATATAAGATTATCATTTACACATTTTGTTTTTACCCCCCTACCTCTACTCACTTTCTTTGTCAAAATCATATTTCCTTAGATTCTGCATTACCTTGACAATCTCGGAATATTTATAAAAAATTTTACCACCCAACTTCAAAAAAGGCAATCGCCCGGAACGCCTGTATCGTTCCAATGTTTTTTTATCCACATTCAGCAATTGACATAAATCCTGATTATCTAACAAGCGTTCACCATCCACACCAAATTCCCTTTTTTCAAGAGAATTAAGCCTTGCATCTATCCTTTCTAACAGGCTAAAGCATTTATCAAAAGCCTTTAGCATTAAATGCTCGTCAATATCCATAGACTTACTTTTTCTTGTTTCGTTTACGCTGTTCAAGATACGCCTTATGCCCCTTGCACAAATCTGCAAAGCGATTAATGTCGCATTTTATAGTCCCCGTTTCAATTAACCGCCGCACCTCTTTCATCTGTATTAACACCTTACCCCTTACCAAAGAATAGGTTAACAGATTTTCGTATCTAATACGTTGAAGGGTACGGCGGCTAATCTTCAAATAAGTACAAACATCATATTCATCTACCCAATCCTCCTCCCCTTGCTTGTCTTCTTTATTAAGCACGTAGTTTGAAATTGTATCCAAACTCTTTTTCAATTCGCGATAAACCTCAGAATCAAATGTTATTATTTCCATAAAGTCATTTTTTATTTTCGCGAATATGTAATTACGTAATTTTCAGAATGCCACGGTAGGGGAAATCAGGGGTAGTTATTTATACTATATTAACTATTTTCGTCCTCTTCCATACGCTTTAAAAGCCCATCCACAAGATCACCAAGAAAACCCGCACGATTCTTTACCGGACGTTCTTTTAACTCTTTATAGATCCCATAATAATCACCCAAATCCACGTTGAAATTCAACTGAAAAAAATCGGCTAAATCTTTTATCGTTGCTTCTCCAAAACACTCTTTCGTGACGAGCGCATAGATCAATTCGACTAACCCCCGCTTTGTCCCGTGCCACACTAATTTGGAAGATTTGCTAAATGGCTTATCCAAAAGCAATATTTCAGAGTTTAGATATTCCAAAAGCATCTGGTAAGCTAAAATTCGAGATACTTTATTATCCCAAAGTGTCATGAAAGAATCATCCAAATTATCACGATCTACACACGAAAATTCTAAAACATTTTTTCGAGTAAATAATGCTTCATCCAAGAATGTAGAACCAAGCTGCAAATATTTATACGTGTAAATATTCTCTTCCAAATATCCCGTTAAACGCTCCACTTGTTCAATCAAATAAGCACGTACAAATTCCTTATTTGCGTATAAAATACGCTTTGATTCGATCTCCTTTATTTCCATGTAGTAGATCAATTTACTATGCAATAACGGCTTTAACTCTTTGAAGAACACTATCTCTTCGTTTATATCTGCAAAACCATTCGTTAGTACGTAATCTTTTACTTGTTTCACCACACCATAAATAACTTGCATAGCCATAACCGACATATTTAAGGCGTCATTTCCTTTAAGCGAATGAATAATTGTTTCCAATTCGCTCATAAGCATCATAAAATACTTTTTCATACACGATAGTTTAATAGCGGCTATGAAACTATTAAGTGTAAAATATACAAATAAAAAACAAATAATACACTGAAATACATAAGAAAATAGCCCACTATCGCCTATATTGAAAATAAAATTAGTATCTTTGTTACGAGAAAATTAAAAGGCTTTTTTTTGAGCCAAAAGCAGTTACTTAAAAGTAACCTAGATTAGTTTTTCAAGAGTTCTTTCGAAGTAAAGAATTGGATATTAAAGAATTAAAAGATACAGGTTCGGGTACCTCAGCGCCCACAAAAGAGGTTCAAAAGAACCTCTTTTTCATTTTATCAACTTTTCCACTTGAGCCTTCGCTACCCCCATTCCCTTACTGGAATGAAAGTAGCGAAATCTCAAAGCACACTTTTATCAATATTTTGACTTAATTACTAAATCGACACATTGCGCCGAGTTAAAAAACTTCCGGGCAAAAACGAGCACATCCTTCGCTTTAATCTTGTCAACAATAGAGTCAAAATAAATCGGGGAGTCCATTCGTTTTCCCGTTTTATTATAAAACTGGAGATTATCTGTCCAAAAAACAATGGTATTATAAGCGACATCATCAGCCGATTTCTTCTCCTTTTTTATAGCAAGAATAAAATCTTCCACCTCTTCATCAGTTATACCTTGTTTCAAAAATTCCTGAATTCGCTCACGTACTAAACTCCTCATCTCCGGCCCTTCATCCAGAGATGTTGCAAAACGAATAAAAAGCTCCTGTTGATAATTGGGTGAAGAAGAAGTTCCCCCTAATACTTGGACGCTATATGCAGCTCCTTGATCTCCTCGAATTTTTTCTTGAAAATGATACTGAAAATACATTTTCAAAATACGCATACACAACTCTTCTGTCGGATTGGTTTTCAATTTGTTATAAAACTCTATACTGACTAGATATTTGCGATCCGGCATATTCACTTCAACATCTTTCGTTATATTCTCTCTTCGCTCGTAGACATGCTCCACTGCCTTCTCCTTTCTAAACACGGAAGAAACGGCTCCCACATATTTAATCGTCAACTCACGAGCTTTCTCTCTTTCAATATCCCCCACCAAATAAAATGTAAAATCAGAAGCATCTTGAAAACGTTCCTTATAGATTTGAATCATTCGATTATAATTCATTGCCGCATAGTAAGTAGTATCCTTTCTCCAAAGACGAGGTGATTCCATTCTTCTAATCGAAGATAACATCTCACTAATCGTATCGTTTAGCGTCGCCTTTAAATTCGCCCGATTCATCCGATTAATTGCCACAAAACGATTATAAAGCACACGATCAAAACGAGGACGCTCCACTGTCAGGTAGAACAACTGAAAAGCAAGTTCTGCATCAACCGATGCCCCGACAACACTAATACTCTCCGAACGTTCCTCTAAAGACAGATTCACATCAACCGTATGATCCTTCAGAAAAAATCCTAACGTACGCATATCATACTTATACAAACCACCTTGCAAAAACAAGGCTGATAACGCATCAGCGGATGGCAAATCCTCGGCTTTCAGAACAGAACGTCCACCGGGACTTCCCGCCAACATATTAAACATGCCTTTATCACCATCCGTATATTTATAAAAGACTCTAGCCCCGTTATCCAATATCCACTCTTCCGCATCCAACGCTTTTATCTTCCTCTCTTTCACGATCCTCCCCGGCTTAATTTCGAAATCAATTAATTCAGCATTTTCCTCTACCATCTGTTCTTGAGGACGCTCCTTTTCCATATCAACCGAATGGGAATCCCGAATCATCTTTTCAATCTCTTGTGCATCCGGGAAAAGATAAGTAGAATCATTACCTTGCATGAGGAACACCCAATTATCCCGTCCTTTGTACCAACCAGTGATCCAATCCTGAAAACTTTTAGCAGACAACGAGTCAAGCACCGACAAAGTGGCCGCAAGTTTCTCATCAACCGTACATACAGGCCTGCCTAACAAAAAGTTATCTTGATAAATCTGGAGAAACACATCATTAGGCATACTCTTTTCTTGCCCCATATTCGATTTCACCCCTTGCCGATAATTCTCAATTAAAGGTTGCAAAACCTCATCCGCAAATCCAAAACGATGTACATATTCGACCTGCTCCAATACTTGTTGCAAAGCCTCCCTTTCCTTTCCCGGTAATGAGGTCAATACCAAATTAAAACTATCATAATTTCTCACCAAACTAGAAATCCATGCACCAGCCCCCAAAAGATAAGACTCTCCCGCTTCTACATATTCCGTTATATATCCCCTCATAATCGAATTGTAAAAATCTCGCAGCAACATCTCTCGCAACATCTCTTCCAAAGAATTCACACGAGGACGAGGGATACGTTTCACTAACTGGATTGAATTATTAGGAATTTCATTATCAATTAACTTAGCATATAAAGGCTCTTCATTATCCTCAATTCTATAAACAAGCCTGGGTTTCGGATTTTCTCTTTTAGGAATGACCTCAAACAAACGTTTCACCGTAGCCTCTACCCGTGCGACATCAATATCCCCCATAATAATCACAGCCTGTTGATCCGGACGATAGAAATCGTTATAATAACCGCAAAGTTGCTCTGGAGTAAAATTTTGCACTACCTCTACGGAACCGATAATATCATGAAGGGCATACTTACTCCTGTTGTACAGGTAAGGCTCTGCCATTTTCTGTACTCGCTTAGATACATTCATTCTGATCCGACGTTCCTCCCGGATCACTTTACGCTCCCGATCCATATCTTCCGGCTTCAACATCAGAAAACCGGACCAATCCCGCAAAACTAACACGCAAGAATCTACCAATTCCGAGGATATCGTCGGTACATGATCAACATGGTATATCGTTTCATCATACCTCGTAACGGCATTAAATGTTTCAATCCCATGTCGCTGCAAAAAAGCCGGCACTCCTTCCGGAAAACTTTCCGTGGCATGAAATGCCATGTGTTCCAACACATGAGCTAACCCATTTTGGTCCTCGTCTTCCATCAAAGAACCGACATTCTGCACAAGATAATAATCAGCATATCCCGGTTGGGCTGCCGTATGGCGGATATAATAAGTCAACCCGTTCTTTAGCTTACCGCAACGGAAGGTATTGGAATCCTTCTGGGCGATAGAAAAACAATAAGAACACAGGAACAACAACAATAGTAAACTTCTCATAACACACTCAACCGATCTTGAATCATTTTCTGTAATTGCACCATCAACTGTTTATTCTCAATCTCCGCACTCACGATAAAAGCCTGATTATAACACTGCTTTGCCTTTGTTCGGTCCCCAGTTTCTTTCCAACAATCTCCCAACAGACAAAGTACGCGGGTTCTCAACAGTACGGACATCTGCGGAAAAGCTAACGCTTTTTCCAACCATGGAATCACCTTCGGGTAAGCATTTTCAGGAATATTACCTTGATATAACGAGAATAAATCTTCCACCGGTCCCGTGTAATTATTAACCGTCAATGTCGAGCTCGCTCCTTGAAAATATTTATTCATATTTTCAAAAAACACATCCAAATTCTTTCGGTACAAATTATAATACCCGTCAGCAAGGAAATTAACAGCTTCAAAAGCAGTAAGATCCCCAAACGGTATTCCACCGTAAACCTGATTCAGGTCTCCATTCAACCGCTCCAGTTCCTGCTTGTATTCTACCTTGCCATTACGACACAAGGATATGATATACCCGTTATACAAACTGATAATATACCTGTTCACGTCTGCCTTCCCCACCTGTTCCACGTATCCCTGATAATTCTTCACCAAAGCATCAAAAATCGGGTCATTCTTATCTTTTTGCTGGTGAAACATTGTCAGTAGAGTAAAATCCTCAGGGTTCACCATCTTATCCAATGTTTTATCAGCCACGTAAGCATCGAACAAGGATTCTATACGAGTGATCCACTTTTCCCGGTTGTATCCCTCCTGTGTACCGATGAAAGCCGGAGCTTGCAACAATAACTCTTGCCGCAAATCCAAATTTTTCTTTTCCTTCTTCACCTTCTCGTACAACTTTTCAAAACTCAAAGCTTCTCCCATAACAACCTTGGCCTCATGCACAAAAGCAGCAGGCTCTTTGGTGCCGTTAATCGATTGAAGCACTTCCCCTTTCACGTTAAGAAACAACATCGTAGGCAAAGCATTTATCTTGTATTTTTGTACTAACGCTTTGTTCTCGGGAGACTCGACATTTAACTGGCAACAAACAAAATTCTTGTTAAAATATTCCCCTACTTCAGGCAACACGAAAACCTGTTCCCCCATCAGTTTACAAGGTTCACACCAATCTGCATAAAAATCTACAAAAAGATTCTTTTTTTCCTTTTTCGCTTTCGCCATGGCATCTTCAAATGTCCCTTCAAAAAAAGTAATCTGAGCAGATGCTGTTCCCAGTAATCCTAAAAATAAGATTACCAACCATAATTTTATATATTTCATTGCAATTGAATTTAAAGAAAAAAGCGTGTCAAAATCCACGAAACGGACTTCATCTAATAGCGGATTTTGACACACCCGAAAAGATTAGTTATCTCTCACTTCAAACGTGAATATATCCTCCAAAATAGCCGTATGACCTTCATTTTCAATCTTCAGAGACACGGTATAATAGCCCACGGGAGAATCCACCTTCGCATCAACATACATCCGTCCTCCCCCGATAACAGTCATATATTTAGCAAAATCATCGGCAGCCTCCTGCCCGTTACTACTCTTCACTCTATAAAGAGAATAGTGCAACGGTTCGGTTCCTAACACTTGTTCAATCTGAGCCGTAGTCCATGGAATATTTTTATCTATTTGCTCTTGAAGTTGAGAAATTTGCTCCCGGAGTGTATAGGGATCAGCTAACCCGATATTCCCGCACATCGAAGAAATTGTATTTTTCTGAGAACGGATTTTTCTTTCTGCAGGAGCTACAACCTCATCTTTCCAATACGTATATTCCTCGGTAGCTTTATTCAACAACTCTTGGTAATACTCCTTATCTGACGCCGGAGCATTCAGCCAAGCTGTTCTCGCCCGCTTATAAGCTTCATACAACTCATCCCTTTTGCTTGACAATGAAACAAATTCCTTTTCCAATTGGTCGGTCTCTGCCAGCAGATTTTGAATTTCCGGAGTATACTTCTCAAAAACACGTTCCAATTCGTTGATATTATCTTCTAGAGCAGAAAAACGTGTAACCTGCAAAGTATCCATTGAATAAGAAGCTTCAGTCGTGTACAAATAACCGACAGTGACATCATTACAACCTGCAAGCAAGGATATCACCCATAACATGGCAATATATAAATGTATTTTCATCATTTCCTTTTTCTTAAATTTTATTCAAATCAAAAGCATATCCCATGGCCTGTACGACACCGTTATTTGTCTGAATATCTGTCGACACAACCCTAAAACTGACTGAACCGGAATTAGTCCTGATATACAATGAAACTTCTCCCGCTTCCTCTATTTGCATATAAGGTTCCTGGTGAGTCCACATAAATACAGATCCCCTTAATGTCTGTGTTTCCATGCCATCCACTTTTTCCCCTGTATTGGCAACAATCTGTCCTCTAGGAATATCGTTGACCATCAATCGCTTCGGCACGATTAACTTGCACAAAATATTCTTACAATCCTCAACCGGAATATCTATCACCCTCTTGTACCCATTTTGCAACATGTAATTTAGGATACTCAAGTTTGTTACACCAAAGAATGTAATTTGCTCATGTTCCCCCCGTCCTTCAAACAATTCTTTTAAACCGGCATGCTCAATCATAATCATTGTAGAATCCCAATCATGTGGTTGTGTATGAAAATATTCCCACATCGAACAATCATGAACCCCGTCAGATAACCCTCCGTCGTGATAATTCCATTTTGTACATGATCCTAATGCTAACACCATAACAAGGATCACTCCTTTCAACATATATGTTATTTTTGCCATTGCCAATAAGTATTTTGAGTCATCAACGTATTTTTTTCAAAAGCCCCGCTACTAACCGGAGCGTAAAGTGCTCCATTTTTTATATCTTGATCTGTAAGTTCTTGAAACTTACCTCTCAAATATTTTTTGTAATAACCGTTACGCACAATATCAAAATAAAATTGCCCCTCACCAAAAAGTTCGCGTCTCCGTTCGTCAAAAACTTCTTGACGTAAACTCTCCTTATCCGTGGGTCCGTCATAATCGGTCAATTCCGCACGGGCACGCACCCGATTCAAATCATCCACGGCTGTTGTTAATCCAAGATTTGCCCTGCATTCCGCACGAAGCAAAATTAAATCGGCCAACCTCCATACAATCCAATCCCCATCCGTGGCTATTACCGGACGATCCTGTACAAATTGCGTATTCTCCTGAATAATTACGTCCCTCCACTTTGCAATATGCGCGCAAGGACTTGCCTCTCTTCCCACCTCCACGAAATCACCTACTTCATCATCCCATTCTGTCAGCGGATAAGTCAATTCACCCAACTGATACCAGAACTCCCGCCGCCGTGCATCATTTTCATCCGGATAAATACTTTCTACCGTTTCCACGTAAATTTTCGTATAGTCATCCCAATAATCCTCCGCGAGCAAAGCGATCGCCGACTCGTCCGTTGTCGTATAAGGATAAGTCATCAACATCTGGCCCGGGAGTTCAGCCTTAAAACGGGTTTCATATTGACGATCAATATCTATCGGATCATTATCTATACAAAAAATTGTCTCCACGCTCGATCTCGCTTTTCCGAATACATTCGTGATCAACCCGTCAATACTTTCCAAGTCGTATGCACCGGCACGTCCTTCAATCACTTCCGAAGCGTAAGATTCGGCCTCTTTCCAATATTTTTCCTCATGCGTCAAACCTCCCATCCAAGCGTAAATATTTGCCAACAACGTATTCACCGTTCCCAAGCTGGCATATTGTTTGGAAGTAATCTGTTTCCCATCCACATCTCTCAACTGATCATAAGTCGGAAGAGTCAATGCCAATTTTGCCTCTTTAGCCGCTTCTTCCAGTACTTCCAGGGCAGGCCGTTTACCCTCCGGGGCTATAGACTCAGAACCTTTAGATATGGGAGCATCACCCCAAATCTGGGCAAGCCGGAAATAAGTCATTGCTTTAGAGAAATGAGCTTGCCCCAACCAGAACTCGGCCCTTTCCTTGGATATATTTTCAAAACGATACTCATTCTCGATAATCACGTTAGCCATATATATCGCCTCGTAAAAATTAGCCCAACTCACATTCAACACCATACTTTCCTCGGGCAAATAAGTATCCGGATCCAATGTCCAAAATCCCTGATAAGTCCACTTAATATTATCGGCATCCAAAGAATTATAAAACTGAGGTTGATCCCCCACGCAAATATTCTTCATGTAGGAAGCAATACCGTTATGCAAAGCCTTAAGTTCCTCCTCATTTTTGAAGTAATTGACAAAAGTCACCGAATCTTCCGGCTCGACAGTCAACCAATCATTACATGAAAACAGGGGAACAAATAATAAAAGTATTAATATTTTCTTCATGTGCTTACAATTTAAAAGTTTACAGACAAACCCACGGTAAATTTACGAGGTAAGGGATAAGACCCCATATTATCCACACCTTGGGTAGGATTTACCAGTTCCGGATCTAAACCGGAATAATTTGTCAACAGGAACAAATTCTCTCCCGTAACAAATATTCTAGCCCCTGAAATCTTCAATTTATTAAGAACCCGTTCCCCGACATTATACCCCAACGTCAGTTGCTTTAACCGCAAGAAACTAACACTTTCGATATCACAATCATAACGTCCACTTGTTTGATTCATCAAATAAGCATATACTTGAGATTTCGGGTAATCGGCCTTAGAACCTGCTTCCGTCCAAATTTTCACATCATTGACATCCACGAACAAAGGTTTTGCGCTCCCATTTGCCGTCATGCTCACATCATCGTAAACTTTCACGATATGACGCCCCAGCGAATAGTTGAAGAAAATATTCAGGTCAAAATTTTTCCAGCGAAGTTGGTTAATAAAACCACCGTGAGCTAAAGGTAGAGGACTCTCTGCAAAATAAACATCAGCATCCTCGGTAATCCTACCGTCCCCGTTCAAATCAACAAGCCGACGACTCCCCGGAAGATAAATCCCTGCCGTAATTCCGGAATAAAGAGGTTGTACCTCCTTATTAGCCAAATAATAAACCGGAACTTCATCCAATGAATTATAGAACCCGTCTGTTTTAAAAACCTTTATCTGATGCAAAGGTTTTCCGATAACCTGTTCCATAAAATCAAAACCGTCAGCACTTTTTTCAAAACGATTCCAATTTCGTGAAGCATTGAATTTCATTTTCCATTTTACTGCCGTGTGTCTCAAAATATCTGCCTCCAATTCAAGCTCTAAACCTTGATTGGAAATCGCCATCCCGTTCTGCCATTGGAATTGATGGTAATAAATATCTCCCGGCAAAGAAATTTGATTCAACTGTCCCTTCGTGTAACGATAGTAATAATCTATGACAAGCCGCAATCGATAATCCAGAAAACTCAAGTCAAATCCCAAATCATATTGATTAGTCTCTTCCCAACTTAATTTCTTGTTAATAACTCCTCCTCTTATATCCGGGAACATGGCTATATCCCCATGAAAGGTGGTTCCATTAGCAGACAATAATCCTTGGGACAAATAACGTTGACTGAATTTTTGACCGGAGACACCCCAGCTCGCCCGTATTTTTCCAAAACTCAACCAATAGAACGGCTTCATAAACTTTTCATCCGAAAAAGTCCACCCCACGGCTATAGAAGGGAAAGTAGCCCAACGCACATCTTCCCCGAACACAGAAGAACCATCGCGCCGAAGCGTTGCTTCAAATAAATACTTTTCTTTATAATTATAAGTCAAACGCCCGAAATAACTGTTCATCCGTTCTTCTGAAAAACCTGAAGAGTATTCAAAAGCAGACACATAAAAAGGATCAGCCGCCGTACCCGTATTATTCAATCCGTTAGCTCCTCCCCAACCAGCACCGACATAATGAATCTTATCATTCGGCCCGTTCATCGCTTTTCCTTTATTATTAAAGGACTGGTCTTTTTGGAACGACAATCCTAGCATAATCTTCAAATTATGCTTATCCAAATAATTATACGTGTACGTCAGCAAATTTTCATTCAAAATCGACAAATCTTTCGTAATCGTCCCCTCCGAACTGGAAAAATGTGTATAGGCATCTAAAGCTCGTGGTTTAAAGGTATTCTGATTCTGTTGATTATAATCGATTCCAGCAGATACTCTCAAATTTAAATTACGCATCAATTCGTAATCCAATGCCATATTATAACGTAAAGAATAGCTTTGATTTTTCTCCGAAATTTCGTTATACTTTTGAATGATTAAATCTCCGATAGCTCCTCCTCCCGGCAACAGAGTAGAAGTAGTTTTGGCCTCAGAACTAATTCCTTCAAACTTACTTCCCCCGGCTCCAGCAGAAGTTCCCCTACTACGATCACTGTAAGTAAGTCCCAACTGCGTATCCATACGCAAACGTTTAGCTGGATGGGCAGTTAAATTTGACAATACGTTAAAACGCTTAAAATCAGTATTGATTGCGATTCCTTTCTCGTCATAATAACCGGCCCCAACCATGTAACGCACGTTCTCCGATCCCCCGGATGCTTGCAAGTTTGCGTTAATCACTCCTGCGGTCCTGTAATTTTGGCGATACCAATGCGTTGAATTATTGTAAAAAGGATTCAAACTATCTTGTAACACCACGGCATCTTGAGGCCCCGTTTTTCCCCAAAACCAGTTATACATGGGACCGTTAGTGCTTTTATTGGCGTAAACTTCTTCATAAGATGTAGGAATTTTCCACTCACCGGACGCAGTTTTGTAAGGAGCAACCGTGTTACGCAAAGCATTTAAAAAAAACAATCTTTCGTACCGTCCTCCTGACTGTTCCGGAGCTTTCGGCAACCACGATGCAGAGTAAGATACATTGGCATTGAATTGTGCTTTCCCGGCACGCCCTTTTTTCGTGGTAATCAAAATAACCCCGTTACCCGCACGAGAACCGTAAATAGCTGCCGAAGCGGCATCTTTCAAAACCTCAATAGACTCGATCATGGAGGGATCCAAATCGGATAAGGTGTTCGCTCCTGTTACCGAAGATGTAAATGCCTGCATAGGCACCCCGTCAATCACGTATAGGGGAGTCCCATACTGTCTGTCTGCACCTTCTCCCTCCATGGCCAAAGAATTATAGCCACGGATAGCAACCAAGGAACCGCCACCACCGGGAGAACCGGATATATTACTGACCTCAACCCCGGCCATATGCCCTTGCAACAAATTCTCCAAACTATGAGTCGGCAATTCTTTCAACTCCTCTCCTTTCACGGATGAAATTGCACTGATCACAGTACGCTTTTTCTGGGAACCATAAGCCACGACTTGAACTTCATCCAACCCGGAAATGTCCTCCTCCATTTTCACTACCACCAACTTCCCTGCCGTGTAAGCAACTTTCTTTGTTTTAAAACCGACAAAGGAAAATACTAACGAACCTTTCTCCCTTGGCAAGGGTAAAACAAAACGCCCGGCAGTATCGGTTGACGTGCCGAACGAGGTACTGTCCAAAAGTACCGTAACACCCGGCATTGGCACATTATTTTCATCAACGACCTTACCTTCAATCGTATACACCTTTTTCTTTTCCTCCTTTACAGCACGGATTATCACCACGTTATCATCATAAGAAAAAGTCAACCCTAATGAAGGCAACCACTCTTTCAATACCTGATCCAAAGGTTTATTCTGAACTTTCAGACTTACCAAACCTTTTTGCTGAATCATCTGGTTATTGTACAAGAAATCACAACCGGCCTGCACACTAAGCTCCGTGAAAATAGCCTTTAAAGAAACATTCTCCATCTCCACGTTTACCACAGCCTGTTGAGAATAAACATTAGCTTGTACCGAGATGAAAAAAACAAACTGAAAAAGACAAAACAATTTCATAAAGATTAACATTTTCCGGATAAGAATACCCCGCAGCGCTCTTATTCGAATTCGACTTTTTTGCATACTTTTGTTTTTAAGATTACACATGGTACAACAATCATCTTACACATACTTGTTGTACTTTACCTAAAGTTGGAAATTGGGGAATTTCCAACTTTTATTTTTTCCTTATCACAACATTTTTCCCATTCAATTCAAATTCAACCAAATCCGTCTGTTCTATTTTTTTGAACAATCCCTCCACACGATCATATCGCCTCAAACGTCCCGTGAACTCCAAAGATTTAACCTCCGCATTCGCGTAAAAAACATTCAGATCATACCACAAAGCCAAAGTTTCCATAATCTCCTCCAACGTCATCTGATCAAACTTATAATACCCATCTTTCCACGATGTATATAATTTCGTGTCAACAACCTTCACTTCGAACCGGTTGTTTTTCTTGTTATAAACGACCTGCTTTCCCGGTACGACATTTATCTGTTCCTTTCCATTCGTTATCTGAATTCGTCCTTGTTCCAAGGTCGTCTCTATCCTTTCACGCTCAGGATAAGAAGTCACGTTAAAGGAAGTCCCTAATACCCGAATTCGGACATCACCCGCCTGCACGAAAAAAGGACGACACTCATCTTTAGCCACCTCAAAATAAGCCTCCCCTTTCAATCCCACCTCTCGCTGATCTCCGGAAAAAGCAACAGGATAATAAATTTCCGAACCGGCATTCAAAAATACCTTCGTACCATCTGTCAGCACGATACTATACTCTGAGCCTCTAGGAATCATAAGAGTATCATATTTTACTTCTAGCGGAACAACAGAATCATACGAATACCTTAACGTGTAATCAGCATTGGCAATCCGGATGCTATCTTCACGAATCATCACCCCTTGATATTTATCAAGTTCGATTACTTCCCCTGTATTCAGTTTTAAATAAGCCTTAGAAACATCCATCTTTTGAAGTTCCCCGGGAACATCAAGATCCTCAGCCTCCATTCCCGATCTCCAGAACATCAGCGCAACCCCCAACAAGACAGCAACAACAGCCACCCCGGAATAATACCACCCGATCCTCCGGTTTCTCTGCCGACGCCATACCTCCTTTTCCATTCGTTCGAAAACAAACTCTTTCCGACCAACCGCCTTTTCCCTCATCAAACGGGAACTCCAAAACATCCCTTGAAGAAGTTCCACATCCTTTTCTCCCGCATGTTCCTGCAACCATCTTTCAACAACCTGTTGCTCTTCTTCCGACACGCTCTCTCCCGCCAAATAAGCAGCTACTATTTCATGAATTTTATCACTCATTATTATTCCTTTTTCCCTAAAGGAACTTAACTATTCATTTCGGGTGACAGCAGGAAACAATTTTTTTTTGAAAAATAATACTAGAACCAATGTATCATCCGCACTGAGTGCTCGCCGAAGAAATTGAAAAGCCCTCCCCATCTGCGTCTTAACAGTATTAATACTGATACCTAAACAATCTGCGACCTCTTGATATTTCATCCCTTCCATACAAACCATATGCAATATCCGCTTACGTTCTTCCGGTAACCTTTCTATTGCCAGGTACAACTTTTCAATTAATTCCAAATTCTCACTTGAAACCTCACAATACAATTCATCGCGAATCTGCTCATGCTTACCTTCCCGCCGACGGGTATTTCGCAAATAATTCAAACATCCATGCTTTACTGCCGAGAAAAGATAACGTTCCAGACTTCCTTGTAACAAAGAAAAACGACGATTTACCCAAAAATCTACGAAACACTCTTGAACAATATCTGCAGCTTCTTCCGCCTCACCAATAAACTGTGTAGCAAATAAAACCAAAGAATCATAAAACGAATCATATAATAGACGAAAACCTTTCCGCTCATCATCTTTAAATTGTAACAATATCCTCTCCGAGTTTTTCATTCTATATTTGATCTTCATTTTACGGGCTAAAAATAATAAAAAACTCTTACATATCTCGTATCAATTCTCCGGATGATACCCCACTCCTTGATCAAAAGAAATCTCTTCTACTTACGTCTAATGATTACAAATCAATTCGAACAGCAAGTAGAAGAGAAACATTCAGTCACCTGATTTTACTTATCATTCGATACGTATCTCATCAAAAACATAAGAAAAAGGTGCATATTTTTCCAACACGAACAAAATATAACGAATATCTACAACAATATTGCGACAGATATTCTCATCGTAACAGAAATCCGAGGCTACCCCCTGCCATAACCGATCAAAATTAATACCCACCAACTCTCCTTTAGCATTCACGACAGCACTACCTGAATTCCCGCTAGTCGTATGCGCATCTGTTAAGAAACAAACCCTCAATCTACCCTCTTTATCAGCATAACGGCCATAATCCTGCTTCTGGTATAACTCCCGCATTTTTTTAGGGAGAAAATACTCTGGATCATCCGGATTATTTAAATACTTATCGTACATACCATCCATCGTCGTGTAATAACGGTACGACAATCCATCTTCTGGCTCACATCCTCTTACAGTCCCGTATGACACTCGTAATGAACCATTCGCATCCGGATATAACACCTGATCTCGTTTCATCTCCAACATACCTTCTTGAAAAATCTTATATAAAGGTAACATTTTCACCTGCCATGCACCCCGTTGACGCGAAATACGTTCTACAAAAACACGGTAATAATTTATGGATAACTGATATAAAGGATCTTCTGTAATCACTTTTATCCCATCCGCTTTATCTGACTCCAAAAAATCCAACAACCCTTGCTGCTTCGTGAAAATAGAATTAGCAAACAAATCTTGTGACAACTTTTCAATATCCCCACCATACTGCTTAATAATTTTTTCCATAACTTCCGTATGGAATTTCATCGGCATTCCCTCGTAATACCGTACTAACATATTACGGAACGTCTTACGGTCAATCTCGTACGACCAATTACCGAAAAACTGTTTTGTTAACCCAATAAGCCGTTTGGATTCATTCCTCTGACTAGCTTCTTTGACTGGTTTCCGGCCGTTATACATGGCAACTAATTTCTCAAACTTCCCAATAAAAGGCACAATTTCCGCCCCATTCAAGCCGGCCTCCGAGAAATAATCATTAGCCAAATTATACTCGGAAAGCTCCTTGTAGACCTCCCTCATATCTTCCAATACAGTACCATATTTCGCTTTACGCTCCGGGGATGCTTCCACCCACTGTTGAAACGCCTCCTCTTCCCGTTTTTTCTCTTCAACCAAGTTCATTCTGCGTACACCTTGAATTTCCCCTTTCCATTTCAAATAAGAATTTGAAATAGAAGAAATTCGGGTAGAATAACGTAATCTTAACCCAGGATCTGCCTCCATCTCTTGTTTCAGGATAGCCAACTTTTCTCCGCGTATCCGAACTTTTGCAGCATTTTGTTTTTCAACAATCGCCTCTAAACCGAAAGATGGAACATACTGTTTCGTGGAAGCCGGGTAACCGAGTACCATGGCAAAATCATTCTCTTTCACCCCTTTCAACGAAATTTTCAAATAATTCGTCGTCTTATACGGCACATTTTTCTGGTTATAGGCCTTAGGCTCATTTTTTTCATTCACGTATACCCGCAAAAATGCAAAATCCCCCGTGTGGCGAGGCCAGCTCCAATTATCGCTTAAACCTCCGAATTTACTGATAGACATGGGAGGTGCGGCCACCATACGCACATCTTTGAACAAGCGATACACCGACATAATGTACTGATTATTGGCAAATAAACTCTGTACCCGCATCTCCAAGTTTTTCCCTTTCGTAACCTCTTCCGCCAACTTTTTCCCATTCTCATCAATTTTACGGGAGTACTCCGCCCCACTCAACCCCTCTGTACCTTCCATAATCCGGTCCGTAACATCCTCCATACGAATTAACTGCTTCACCATCAACCCCCGGCATAAACTCTCTTCTTCTTTTTTAGAGGCCCAATACCCATATTTCAAAAAATCATTCTCCGGGGTTGAAAAACGTTCGATATAACTCATAATACAATGAAAATTCGTGATCAACAACCCTTGATCCGAAACGAAACTAGCGGAGCAAAAACTCCTCAGGTTATCAGGTCCTTCTGTCACGAGACCGATAATTGCATCTTTCAAACAAGCTTGATTCACACTATATATCTCTTCTGCAGAAAGCTTCAGTCCTTTCTTACGCATCTCGGCGAATTTCTGTTCTTTTAATAATATCGGCAACCACATCCCCTCGTCTGCTTTCACACGTCCCACCGTAACCATCAATACAATTAATCCCAATAATATTGTTCTACACATAATCTCATTTTTTTAATAAATCCACAACAAATCCGATATGTTCGGAATACTTTATTTGACGCTCTAATTTTTTACCCAATCGAACCATCTCGCCATACACAGCCGCACTTTTCAAATTATCATTTGCCTTACCCGGATCTCCCTTTTCATTACCAACCTTTTTCAAGGCCTGCACATAAGCAATCTGTCTATTTTTCTCGTACTCACTTAACGATCCCTTTCCCGTGAATAAACATGTTGAAATATCCTGCAAATACTCCTCTATCGGATAAACCGAACCAATTAACCGATTTAAAAGATTCGGAGATACCAATGTTGCAATCATCTCTCCCTGCCGATTCATTAACATCTCGGTCTTATTTCCAATCGAACCGAACAATTCTCGATCACACAACCATTGATCCGTCTCCCGCAATTCATTTACAATAAATTGTACCGTTTTCTTCTGCCGTTCTTTATCCACCTCCACATAACGGGCTTCATGTTGTCCCACTGTCCCCGGTAAATAATAAACACCCCCGATATAAGAAGCACAATTATTCATGTATTTGAAGAACTGTTTGACACCCGCATCATACATTTCCGTCATCCGAAGGTAAGAATCTCCTTCGTCCGAACACCATTCCATTAGATGTCGCATAATATACCGCAAATTCGATATGCCATAAGTAGATGATTTCAACAGATCATCTCCCAACATATCCGACTGCCCGGCAGGATCCGGAACAACCGGTCCCATTGCCATATTGGCATATAAATACAATGGATCACTTCCTTTCTCTCGAAACATCTGTTCCAACACGACAAGCTCCTCCTCTGGTGTTTCAGCATTAAATATAGGAGTATAAGCCCATTGCACTGAAAAATAATCAAAAGGCCCCAAAAGTGGGGGAGTCATTTTTACTCCCCGTTCCAAATCACCGGGTTGCGCCACGTAATTATTCCGTGCATAATCCATAATGGAAGCCGTCGTACCATATTTTTGCGTGAACGAGGGAGAACGTAAAGAATCCACGGGATAGGCAAACGAAGCTCTCATATTATGCTTCATCCCCAATGCATGCCCGGTTTCATGAGCCACGGCATACCGGATTAATTTCCCCATCACCTCTTCACTCAATTCCTTGTTTCTCACACTCGGGTCCGCAGCGGCAGTTTGTATAAAACACCACTCTTGTAACAAACGCACCACGTTATGATACCACAAAATATCAGCTTGGATAATCTCTCCCGAACGGGGATCCGTCCAAATACGACCGGCAGCATTTGCCTCTTCCGTAGGGATATATCGAAAACAACTTACCGTTAAATCCTCGCTATTAAAATCTTTTCCCGGGAAATCCCGTACCTGTATAACATTTTTAAAACCAATCGCCTCAAACGCTTTGTTCCAATCCAGCATTCCCAAACGGGCATACTTTTTTATCAATGCCGGAGTAGCCGGATCAAAATAGAATACAATAGGGCGGGCAGGCTCTACCAACTCTCCGGCTTGATAGCGTGCAACCTCGTCCGGGCGGGGTTCAATCCTCCAACGGGAAACATACTTCGGACGATATACTCGTTTTGCCGTATTATATACTGTCTTCACTGTTGAAAAATACCCCATCCGCTCATCTTCATAACGAGGACGCATGGGTTCCTTCGAAAGCACCAACAACGTGTAATTAATTGTCACAATCAAAGGTGTCTTACCGCCTACATAAGCATAACGAGTAGTCACATTAACCCGATTCTCATGATTTGAAAAACAAAGAATCCCGGAAGCCTTCGGCTCCAATCGTCCCTGCTTCATTCCCCCGGGCAAAGGAGAAATTTCACCAATTTCATCACTAAAATAACGAGTTACATCTATCACGTTTACTCCCCGCTCCTCATCCCGTCTCACGAGATCGAAGACCTGCATCACCGGAATCACATGATTACGCGCAATCAATTTTGCAGCGACATCCGACTCTTCCCACACGGCACTAGAAACCAACCGTTCCATGTTCAAATACTTCCCGTTTAACTCGAATCGCACTACTATCGGATCCCCCATCGTCTGCCCTGCTGATATATTCTTCTGTACACTTAAACTTACAACCCGAGATCCAAAAAATAAATCTCGCCCCAACAAAGAATCCGCCACTTCCAGCAAATAAGCATTCCCCTGTTTCACGATCTTCAACGGTCCTGCAGCTCGAACAAATGGACAGCTTAACAACGAGGCACAAATAACCATTAGTTCACACAAAAACTTCATTCTATTCGTTTTTAATACATACAATGACACAAATTTCCTAAATGATACACCCAAATATCATTTAACACGCCCCCTTCCGTTCCTAAAGTGTTAAGATTCCGACAGATATTCCCCCGCTAAAGCGAGACCCGAATTTATCGGTAAAAACATTTCCAGCATACGCTTTTATATATCCGGTCAAGGCTGTTTTCTTCAATCGCATAGGGAAAGAATACTGAAAATCAACTTTCGCTTCCAACGTTTTGGCCTTGAAAAACCTCAAATCCGGATTCAAAACATTCTCCGTAAAAACATTCTCTTCTGACAAATTCATCTTGGTCTCTAACGGTAATGCTCCATTCAAAGCGGCTTCAATCCAAAACTTATGTGCATCCTTGTTCACAACCCGTCCGGCACCCTTCACCCCTATACGTAAAGTGGATACCTCACGTGTAGATTCGGGTAATAAATAACGGTTTTTCAAATACTCATATTTACCACTTACCCCCATCAACCAATTATAATCCTTACGAGAAACATCTCCTTTATAAAAAGTATAATCTGTCTGGACATTTAAAACATCATCCTTGTAAGTCACGAAATTATACAAAGTCACCCATTTATTCGAAACCATCCCATTACCGTGAGTGATATTCACTTGCTCTTGTACAAACTCTTCAGCTTGCCCTCCGGTATAACTTGCCTGCATATTCCAAGCATGAAGCACATTTATTCGTTCACTTTTGTAACCCGAATAAAAAGTCACTTTCTGAGCATTATAATCTCCCGGTTCTTTCCTTTCATCATCCACGACCTCTTCCACCAAACGTTCATACCCCAAAGATACCAACCAAGAACCATATTCTCCTGTCAACTTATACTGCAAATCCCCACCAAAAATATCGGCCACAGTACGACGGGCCACTTTACCTAATTCCGTTGTCATCCAATAATTTTCCAACCCCTCTAACAAATAATATTCAAACTGTTTTTCCCTCTGTACGGTAATTATGTTATCCAAACGCTGCTTCCGGAAACGATAATAAAAATCCAAACCCAAAGCATGTTTCTCCGAAATTTTATAAGTAAGAGACGGGATAATTGCATAATCAGCCAACAACACCCGAGAACGAGGATCTCGCAATCGAGACAAATCACCAACCGAATAATCCACTTCCGCACCAAAAGTAAAACGCCCAATACTTCCCGTTGCAAGCTTTACCTTTAAATCAAACAACTGCCGATCATAACTTCCTTTCACACTCCCACCATATTGATAAGGACTTGTATACTCTTTCAAGATCACATCCGACCACGCCCGTTCGCTCTCTCGGTCCATCGTAAACTTGAAACTTCCCCAAACGTATAAATTCCGGGCAATTTTAGAATAACGTTCTGCCAAGAAACTCAACCCGTTTACTCGACTACCTTCTTGAGCTCGATGATAATCACCGGAAGAATGAAACACCCCGAACCATGCATCTCCATGATCTGCTACCGGATCAAAACCTAATCCGGAAGCATTGCGAGTCGGCAACCATAATTGTTTCACTAATTCCAGTCGCTGCATTTCAGGAGTGACCACGCTCACCGTGTCTGTCGAAGTCTGACTTCTTCCTATTACACTCACGAAGAGCATAAAACACAAGTATATATATTTATTATACATCACGTTCTTTTTTATAAATTATTCTTGAGGTTGTAATTCTGGTTTCGTGTAAATCAAGGGTCTAATATCAGATGTACACACGAAATCTTCCAACGAATTATTGGTATCCTGCAAAACGACCCGTCCATCTTCTTCCACCCTTGCAACTTTCCGCTCTATACTTTCCCCTGTTCGTCCCGAAGCCGTTGACAATGTCTGATACGACGCATCAATTCTTGCAGGTATTCTCTTTTTAGATAGATCAATCTCCTGTGCATTATACTTCAAACACTCCACTCCATCAAGAACCATACTTGTTGCAATTTGCACATACCACGCATGACTTGGCTTAGCATCTGGTTTTTGCTTTTTCGTCAAATCATTTACATCCCCGTCATAGCGGAACAGCACAAGCTGATTCCCACCACCAACTACCATATTTAACCAATCTAAAGTGGCAAGCGATTTATAGACATGTGGCAATTGTTCCACCTGACTATTCTGGGGTTTATTAACAGCCTTTACTTCATAATCCGCTATTGTCAAATCCAATGACAAAGGAGCATCTATCGTGTGATCAATAGCTTGCCGGGCAATTAATATACTCTTTCCCGGCTCTAAATCACGTGTCGGCAACTTGAATATATCTTTGGCATAAATATACTGTTCTTTCTCCTCCACAAACCAAGGAGTACTCTCCGTTTCCAACAAAGCAATATGTATATTTTCTGTCGAAACCGTCTGATCCGAATTATTATAACGTGAGTTCGATATAAGGATTAAAATTATTTATTTGAATATTAGGAACATAGCGATAAAAGTTGTAAATTTATAGTATCAAAAATAAAATAAAACGATTATCACTATGTTCTCAGAGGCTAAAGTTACAGAGATTTATTGTATGGCGGACGATTTTTGTAAAGAATTTGCGTTACAACAAGAAAAATACATGGTAAAAGAAAGTAATCATAATCATCGAAACAAGCCCAATCGTATGAATGATGCAGAAATAATGGTTATTTTGATTTTATTCCATTCGGGTGGATTCAGGTGTTTCAAGCACTATTATAACGAATATGTATGCAAACATTTAACCCATCTTTTTCCCCGCGTGGTATCTTATAATCGTTTTGTAGAACTGGAAAAAGATATACTGTTGCCGTTGACCATTTTCATTAAACAGGTCTTGTTAGGGACATGTACCGGCATCAGTTTCGTGGATTCTACCCCGCTTCGAGTTTGCCGTAACCAAAGAATACTGGTTCATAAAACCTTTGAAGGCCTGGCCACTCGTGGAAAATGTTCCATGGGATGGTTCTTCGGGTTCAAGCTGCACCTGGTAATCAACGACAAGGGAGAGATCCTGAATTTCATGTTCTCCCCGGCGAACGTGGATGACAGGGAACCGTTAAAACAAGGGAACTTCCTGAGAGATATCAAGGGAAAACTTTGTGCGGACAAAGGGTATATCGGTCAAGCCTTGTTCGAAAACCTGTTCTTGAATGGAATACAATTGCTGACAAGAGTGAAGAATAACATGAGAAACTCGTTGATGAGTGTAGAGGACAAAATCCTGTTACGAAAACGGGCGTTGATCGAGACCGTGAATGACGAATTGAAGAATATCGCGCAAATTGAACATTCCAGACACAGATCATTCAATAACTTTATTGCAAATGCCCTATCGGCCATTGCTGCCTATTGTTTTTTTGAAAAGAAGCCTGCCATTGATGTCAATTTTGTCAAGGACAGGCAACTTGTGTTGTTTTAAGTTATTTCGAACTCACGTTAAGTGTAGTCTGTTTGGGCGCAAATCAGCCCGTTCCGGTATTCTTGGGTTCGATTGACCTGTCCTCTGTGATTGTAATAGTCAATAGTGTTTTGCCCGTGACTCCACTTGGTCGTTTTCATGACGGGATGGGAAGTCGTGTCATACTGATAATTGATCAGGCATATGGTTGCTTTAGCGAGGGAATCAATGGTTTCCTCCTCGTAACATTTACCGAGGTCATTATACCTGAATGTCGTGACAATCAAGTTTAACGGTGTGGTAGTTGTGGAATCTTTTTGCAGTCGTGTGCTTTGAATGATCCGTGTCAAAAGCCCTTGAGGGGAGTAATGGTATGTGGTGATTGTGAGCGAATCATGGTGAATTCTGGTTTCCCGAGTGATGTTAATTCCGGAGTAACAACGGGTGATGGTAGGGGATATGTAAGTCATCGAGTCGATAAATTGTTTCCTTAACTGTTGGGCTTTATCCCGAAATGGCTTGTATTTATGTGTTTGGAGGTAAGTCTTGATCAACGGGAGGCGTGGGAAAGAATCAACTTGCGAAACAAGGAGGATCAGGTCTATGCTGTCGTTCGTGTATTCCACTTGTGGCAGGTATTTGCGGTTACATCCTGCCAGATAGGGACATTCGATATAAGCATGGATACAATGTTTTTGTGAATCCGGAGAAGTGGCCGTTTGTATCGCTTTGAACAGGCAGTCGTCATAGAGTTTTTGTACTTCAGCTAGGTAGGGACGCGGTTCCTTGGAGTTAGCGTAGAATGTTTTTAGCGTGGTGTCATTGAAATAACAGAGAATGGTTGAATCGTTTTGTTTGTTGAGAATGGCTTTGTACAGCAGATCATTATATATGTTGGCCACCTCGACATAATTGTATTCGTTAGGGAAGTCTTTGAAATAAGTGTTGCATTTTACCTGTGTAGGGTGGGCTTTCAGGTCTGCATATTGTACTTTTTCCTTTAGCCGGACGATGGCCTCGTAAACGTCGGGGTCCATATTGTAATCGTATTCTTTTATTTGTGCAAGTACTGTACGGGAATCTTCAAGTTGGTCCTGGGAATAGGTAAGCAAAGCAAGGATCGTGGAGTCTGCTTTGTGACGGAAAAGGTTGACATTCAGGTTTGCTGCTTGGCAGAATGAGCGTAGTCGGGCGCCCCCGTCCTGTTGCTGGACGGCCATACTACTTTTCAAGTATGGCTCGATGGCATTAACACGAGGAGTCAGTAACAGTTGCCTAAGGGCATCGGCCAGAGAGATTTCATTTTTGTAGGCATCCATGCTTTTGGTGTCCATCCGTTCTCTCAATCGGTCGTACTTGTCTCCTTCGGACCAGGCGATGTGTTGATATAGTCTTTCCACGCGGTTCTGTTTTTGTGCCCGTGCATTGGTGCAAAAAGCGATGGTAAAAATCGTGAAAACGATCATCGTAAGGTATGAGTTTTTCATAGTGACTAAAATTTATGTAGTTCTAAATA
>ENA-UEPG01000346-UEPG01000346.1-human-gut-metagenome-genome-assembly--contig:-NODE-346-length-49206-cov-9.460705_pt1 | contig 49206 bp, 28 predicted proteins | sample MGYA00242893_ERZ507902 | MGnify/ENA primary metagenome ERZ507902 (study PRJEB26167, sample SAMN06115491) | human gut metagenome | host: Homo sapiens | place: China:Gansu | collected 2015-04-23 | study...
AATCCGTAGATTCCATTGTGGGATTGTCCTAGCCCTTTCGCTACATAATTATCCGAGTTATTCGAAGGGATTATTGCGTCTTTCACTTGGTCGGCCTGCATTTCCTTTACAGTTTTTGCTGATATAATCCGCTTATCGTTATACATTCCTTCATGATAAATCATAGATAGAAAATGAATATAATCGTTCAAAGTGGTACACAGACCACCACCCAACATCGGGGCATGCCCGCCATCGGTATTTATCGGAGTAAAATGAGAATTCTTCATTTCCAATGGTTGCGCCAATAGCTCCTGAAAGAGAGTTTCAAACTCTTTCCCCATTGCCACTTCCGCCATTCTTCCGGCAATCTGCATGGCAAGTCCTCCATATTGGAACTGACTTCCCGGAGTAAAGACCGTATCTAACGGCAATATCTCAATAATGGCAGAATCCAGATGATTGTAATTATCTATCCGAGGTTCGGGAAGATAGGGACGTACTCCGGAAGTATGAGATAATAGTTGTCGTAAAAGGATTTTTCCTTTGGCATCTCCTTTAAATTCCGGCAACCATTTCTCCACCGAGTCATCCCAACCTAAATCGGTACTGTCTACTACCGCTCCAATAACAGCAGCCGCTACCCACTTTCCGGCAGAGGCTACATATACTTTCGTATCGGGAGTGTAGTTGCCATAGTTATTCTGGAAAATAACGGAATCATTCTTCACTACGCAGATGGAAGCTCCAGGATAATATCCCTTACTTACCCAACCTTGAATAACAGAGTCCAATGAAGAGAAGTTATAATGACTTCCCCGTACGGACGATACATTGCAGGAACCCGCAATAAAACAGAGACTTACAAAAAGTACGATTAATAATCTTCCCTTCATTTCCTTTATCTATTTAAGTAATAACTTCCTATTAGGTACGGAATTACACAGATTACGCTGTTGCTTTATGCAATCATAATTCTAAAAACCGTGAAATCCGTGTAATCCGTGCCTAAAATTTTCTATTTAGACTGTAAATCCCAATATACCACATAACGCTGATGGTGCAAATCATAAAGCGGACGAATTACGTCTCTCTGTTCCGTTGTAAAGAGCAGGTCTTTTCCTATACGTTTCAAAGTACGTTCCGGATGCTTCATATCTACTTTCAATGAGGTACGCAGTTCGGCTGGAACATGAAAATTATAGGTATAGTAATCATTGTAAAGAGCAGGATTAGAGAAAGGTGCAGGAGCCTGCATACCTTCCGTGCCTCGTTCTCCGGCAAGCACTAACGGCCCATACAGTAAAGCCACTTTATTCGGATTATCGGGAGTGGCTTCCATCTCAAGCTGCATCGGGTAAGTAGCCGAAATACGGTCATCGTCCTTCCAGTCACGGGTGATAGCAATATAAGAACCCGGCTTTTGTTTTACTGCCACTTTTTTACCGTTAACAAGAACTTCTACTTTTCTACTCCATGAGGGATATCTTAGATAAACAGTAGTGCGTACCGGCTTCTCGGCACGAATGGTAAACCGAGTTGTTTCCTCTTTTGGAAATTCTGTTTCCTGAAGAAGAGTCAATTCTTTTTCTTTCCACGTGACCTGGGAAGGAATAAACAGATTTACGTAGATTCCCCGGTCATTGTGATAATAGATAGCTTCACCATATTTGGCATGATTTTCAAATCCGCTACCGACACAACACCAGAAAGAATTCTCTTTTGTACTGTATAGCTTATGAGAGCCGGAAAGCAGCGGAAGAAAATAGGCTACCATTCCTGTTTGCGGGTCTTGCTGACCGAGGATATGGTTGTATAATGCCCTTTCGTAATAATCGGCAATAGACGAGTCGCCCGTCCAGCAGAAAAGATGGCGGCTGAGTTTCAACATATTATAAGTGCAGCAAGTTTCTCCTGTATAGCCGGTCAAATGTTTAGAGAACTTCTTCGGGTCAAAAAAATGTTCTTTATCGCTACTGCATCCCGGAGCAAAAGTATGGTGGTCAATCATGGTATGCCAAAAGAATTCCGAAAGTTTTTTACTTGTCTCATTCTCTGTCAGTTCATAGTTACGCGCTTCGGCTATGACTTTCGGGATAAATGTATTCGTATGTTTGGTTCCTAAATCGTCCCGGAGTTCTTTTAAAGGGTCAATTACGTCATTATGGTAGAAGTATTCAGCCAACCAACGGTAACGTTCATCGCCTGTGATAGCATACAAATTGTAAAATGATTCATTGATACCACCAAACTCATTACGTATCATGAGTTTGCGGGTTTCTTCAGTGAGCGGTTTTAGTTTGTTATAAGCCCAATCACCCATTTTTGTCACCACTTTCAAGGCTTGTTGATTGTCTGCATACAGATATTGGTCTATTAGGCCGGAATAAAGTTTATGCAATGTGTACCAAGGCGCCCAAACGCTCTTTCCTTGAATATTACGATTTATCAGTTCTTCGGGATAGGCACTTAAATAGCCGCCTTTCAGGGCATTTTGAACTTCGGTCAGTCCATTGACAAGGCTATCTCCTTTTAGTTTGAAAATCTCATTTCCGGTTGCGGCGTACATCAAGGCGTAAGCTGAAAGCAAATGTCCGGTAGTATGTCCGCGAAGCTCACAATCCAAAGATTCCCAGCCACCGAGCTTCTTCACTGTCATATATCCGCCTTCACGACCGGCAAACACTCCGGCATTTGTCCGGAAACTATGCAACAGGCGATTCACGTCAATAGAAGTCATCCATGCGGAATCCCGCAACATATTGTCACGAAAACGACTCGGTAATAAACGCACGTCTTTCAAGTCAAAACTTTGTACCTGCACAGGAGCCACTGTCTCTTTTTTCATTTTTCCCTGATGCTGACCGGGGTACACAGATTGAGCCGACGATAGAGCCGATACTGCCAATAATGCGATTGCAACTAAGAATTTCTTATTCATAATCATTTTTTATATCCTTTATTTATAGGATACGAATAAGTTCTGCCTAACACTCAATGCAAAAATACGAAATTCTGATTTAGCGGCGTAGCGACCAGACAAAGTTTCCTTGCGGGATGTTGACATTTTAATTAATAACCGTACGGTTATGGACTAACTGTTTTCGGGCTTAAAAAAGAGTAAAAGAACGGGATTATCCGATGCATTCTCAATAAATGCAGTAAAAAATATGTTTTTAGAGATTAAGAGCTTTTTAAACGATGAATTAGAATGTGTAAAACGAGAAATATAAAATAGTTATTTGGTTAATACATAGCATAATATACCTTATTATATTCTCAAACAATTCTCACTGCTATGAGAAAAAATACTCATCGCGATGAGAAAATATTCGATTAAGTTTCATTCATTTCCCGTGCGGATATGAACTAAAACTTTTGGTGCGGTTACCCTGATAATCTTTCACTAATTCAATATTTCATTGATAAATGAAAAAACTTCGTTCGATCGGTTCGGCTGTCTGTACTTTTCCAGCCAAACCATATTGCCAAGCCACTACGGTCACTTTTAACGGAAACTTGCTGCGTGGAGGAATTTGAGTAAATATCAGTTTATTTCCTTCTATCTCCACCGGTCCTTCTTCCACATAATAATATACGGGCAGTCCGCAATCAGAAGTTGCCTGAAGCGCAATCTCCTTTGTTTTCTTGTTCACATCCTCAATACCCGGGAAAAGAATATGCTGGCGTTTACCTTCCGTATTACGATAAGGAATCCGGAAACTAAGTTCTTGAACGATACTTTTATATTGACGGTCGCCGTCATTGCTTGCCAATAAGCAAATATCTCCCGTGCGACGCTTGTTGTACATCCCCATACGATAGAAACGAACAGTAAAAGTTGTATCGTTCACTTTCTGTACCGGGCCGCAAATGCGGGTTATTTCGGGGAGAGTGGACGAATGTTCTTTGGTGATCACTGTATGTAAGCTATCCGTATACACAGCTTTCAGATGGAAAGTCAGTCCGTCCTCTTCCGGTAAGAAGCGGGCGGCTACTTTCACGTGGGATTTTGGATTATAGCTGAGTAATTGCCCCTTTTGTACAAAACCCAGATACTGGGGTTTCTTCCCTCTTTCCTGCCGATAGCGCTCTTCCGTCATTTCAGCCATTTCCTTATCGAAATACCAGAATGCGTCGTGCGAGTCTCCTTTGTATTGTTTGTAAGGAGCGGCCTTAGCACGTTTCTTCTGATTGGGATGCCACCTTTCGGCAAGCCAACCATTCTGCGGATTCAGTTTTTTCAAGACTACAGGTTTATCTAAATCATATGTTCCAGATATACGATATGCTAATGCTTTCTTTAGAAACAATGCAATATATTCAGCAGTGCGGTTTGCTATATCGAAATGTCCGCGCCCTGCATCACAAAGAAAAGAGATACAGCTATTAGGATACATCATACGGAAAGCCAAAGCCGGATTCACTCGGTCTTCCCACCATTCGTATTCACCTTCAATCATCAATCCCGGAATACCGTCAATCGTACGTTTCCCCCACTCCATGTTATCACGCCCATATCCGGTTAGATTGGTACGTGGCGCATCTCCGTGTAGAGAGATAACAGCCAAGGTACGGTCGGGATTCCATGCAGCGAAGTTCCACGGATAGGTAGCCATCGCTGAATGTCCTAAAGGGACAACAGGCGCATATTTCAATTCACTATAACCACTGACATTCGCAAAATCCTCCATCATCTTTTCAAAGGCTTCCTGACATCCGGTAGTTATGTCCCATCTTTGATCCCATCCGGGGGTAATCCATATCAATGCCATACCGTTTTCCGACATTTTCTCCCGAAATAAAGGATTCTCAAACAGCGTCTCTTCTGTCATGTTATGATTACCGATTATCACAGCTTTCACTTGTGTACAATCGGAAGGTATCCACAAAAATGCTTGCGGATGATTATTCGTTTCGTTGGAAGTAATGCCCGATATCTGTACAGACCACTGCCATTCGGCTGCCATGCTACTTGGCAATAAACTGACAACCAATATTCCCAATATAAAAATTCGAAGTAGTTTCATGTTTAATTCATTTATTATTTTTCTATATAATACGTAGTCATGACTATATATACTCAACCGAAAAATATAAAAAAACTATTATAATAGGAAGCCTTTCATCAACTATTCCACAAAAACATTGTATCTTTATTCTCCAATAAAGAAAGGAATTATATGGATTTACGTACAGCAAATGTTACAAGATATATTCTTCCCTTACGTGAAGGGGGTTCATTACCGGCTTTAGCCGAAGCTGACGATGAATTTAAGTATGTCGTAAAATTCAGAGGGGCAGGACACGGGACGAAAGCACTGATTGCCGAACTGATTGGTGGAGAAATTGCCCGTACACTGGGTTTCAGAGTACCGGAGATAGTTTTCCTGAACCTGGACGAGGCTTTCGGACGAACGGAAGCGGACGAAGAAATACAGGATTTGCTTCAATGGAGCCGTGGATTAAATCTCGGTCTGCATTTTCTATCGGGAGCATTAACCTTCGATCCTGTTGTGCATAAAGTAGGCGGTAAGACAGCCTCGCAAATTGTGTGGCTGGATGCCTTATTGACTAATGTAGACCGTACTATCAAAAATACGAATATGCTGATGTGGCATAAGGAATTGTGGTTGATTGACCACGGGGCTGCTTTCTACTTTCACCATTCGTGGACTACTTGGCAGAAGCATGCGCATAGTCCGTTTGTACAGATAAAAGACCACGTACTGTTGCCGTTTGCCGATAAGTTGGAAGAGGTAGATATTGAATTCAAACAGTTATTGACTTCTGATAAAATCCGCGAAATAGTCAATGCTGTTCCTGACGACTGGCTGAACTGGACGGAAGGACAGGAAACTCCGCAAGACTTGAGAGATATTTATATTCAATTTTTAGAAGAAAGGATAAACCATTCCGAAACATTTGTAAATGAAGCGCAAAATGCAAGAAAGGCACTTATATGAATATGCAGTCATCCGTTTCGTCCCCAGGGTAGAACGTGAGGAATTTATCAATGTAGGTATTGTACTGTTTTCCAAACGGTGCAAATATCTCAAATCCCTTTATACGATAAATGAAAATAAATTGAAGCTCTTTTCTTCGGAGTTGGATATTAATTGTCTAAAAGAAGGGTTACAGGTCTTTGACAAGATATGTTCGGGAAATAAGGAAGGGGGAGCGATAGCCAATATGGATATTCCCGACAGATTCCGGTGGCTGACTGCTGTGAAAAGCTCCTGCATACAGGTATCCCGCCCGCATCCGGGATTTTCCGCTGATTTGGATAGAACTTTGGAAAGACTGTTCGAAGAACTTGTATTATAACAACAATAGAGGTCTTACTCCTTTCAGGAGAAGACCTCTAAACACACATAAACCTAATATATTGATATACCAAGTTTCTAACATAAATTCATTTACCCTTATTTCATCGCTGTAATCCCTGCTTATATTTTATCGCAGGCAAATGTAAACAAAAAGAAGATATGCCTTTATCCGCCACAAGGTTGTTCTATCAATTAATGAACCTTGTTTCCGTAGAAGCTTTTATTTATTCATAAGGCTTCTTTTACTTGATTTAACTCCATATACCACGAATCCGGAGAACAAAACATGCTGAAAACGACTATATATATGGAAGACCGGATGCAAAGACAAAGTTATCCGTAAAAGTGGTAGCAAAACCCGTAATCTATATAAATACAGATTACTTTTTACTGAATAACTTTGCATATAGAAAAAAGGTAGTAATAATGTTAGAATACGCTTTTAATTTAATATAGCTTGATTATGGAAAAGGTAAAATTGAACAATGGCATTGAAATGCCTATTTTGGGTTATGGTGTTTATCAGGTTACTCCTGAAGAGTGTGAACGTTGCGTGTCGGATGCAATCAGTGTAGGTTATCGGTCTATTGATACGGCACAAGCCTATCATAATGAGGAAGGTGTAGGAAATGCAATCAGTAAATGCGGTGTGCCGCGTGACGAGCTGTTCATCACTACCAAAGTATGGATTTCAAATGCCGGTTATGAAAAGGCGAAAGCTTCTATTGACGAGTCGCTGCGTAAGTTGCAGAGCGATTATATTGACTTATTGCTCATTCATCAGCCGTTCGGGGATTATTACGGAACTTACCGGGCTATGGAAGAAGCATACAAGGCCGGCAAACTTCGTGCTATCGGCGTCAGCAACTTTTATCCCGACCGTTTTGTAGACCTGGCGGAATTCTGCGAAATCACTCCTGCCGTCAACCAAGTGGAAACGCACGTTTTCAATCAACAGATAAAGTTACAGGAAGTAATGAAGGAATATGGCACTAAGATTATGTCATGGGGACCGTTTGCCGAAGGAAGAAACGACTTCTTTACCAACGCAACTCTTCAGGAAATCGGTAAAGAGTATGGCAAGTCAGTGGCACAGGTTGCACTACGCTATCTGATTCAACGCGATATCATAGTTATTCCCAAGTCTACCCATAAGGAACGTATGATTGAGAATTTCAATGTATTCGACTTCTCTTTAACACCGGACGATATGGCTGCTATTGCTGCACTCGATACAGCTAAAACCTTATTCTTCTCCCACAATGACCCGGAAATGGTGAAGTGGCTGATTAATTATGGTAAATAATAGCTCACTATAATTTCCTTTTTTTAGGCACGGATTACACGGATTTCACGGTTTTAAGAATTATGATAACATAAAGCAACCGTGTAATCTGCGTAATCCGTACCTAAAAGAAAGAAATATAAATTGACTTACTTAAGTGGGGTAAAATGCAACGCAGCTCCACCACTCGCTTTCAACTTCAAGACAAGTTTATCGCCTGCCTTTATTTTCTTATGAGTGCTGCGTACTTTCGTCCGTGTATCCAGTTTGTCATCATCTTCATACAGATGAAGCAGATACTTCTTTCCCGGTTCCAGAAAATCCGTAGTCAATGTAACCGTGCGGGCTTCCGTATTTGTCATTGCTCCTACAAACCAATCACTTCCCGAACGACGTGCCTGAACGATATATTCACCTATTTCTCCATCCAGTGCGCGGCTATCATCCCATACGCTCGGAATAGCTTTCCAAAACTCCAGTTCTTCTTCTCCTTTATAAAATTCCGGTCGGTCATACCAGAACATAAATTGCAAAGGACTGTAATACACTGCCGCCATTGCCAATTGATGTGCTTTCGTATTCTTCACTCTGTTATTGAAGTAGCAAAGTGTATAATCTCCTGCACCTGCCAAGTAGCGAGTAAAAGGAAGCATTGTATTATGAGTTGCATCCGGCATTTCTTCATTTCCACGGATACCTTCCTGTGTCATCAGATTGGGATAGGTACGGCTGAAACCTGTCGGGCGATATTCGTCATGAATATCCACCATCAGACCATATTCTCCACATTTGCGGACTGCCTCGTGCAGCCAGGTACTCCAACGCTGATTACCAATCTGTACAAAACCGAACTTGATACCTTTCACCCCCCATTTCTTATATAAAGGCAATAAAGTATCCAGTTGTTGCACCAACGCACGTTGATTGACATACACCGTGAGCCCGATTCCTTTCGATTCGGCATACTGACACAAAGCAGGTATATCAAGGTCTTTATCCGGAGAAACAGTAGTAGCGTCCGAACTCATCTTCATTTCCGGCCCATACCAGCCGGCATCCATATGCACATACTGAATACCACGTTCCGCTGCAAAGTCAATAGCAGCTTTCACCCTGTCTTGTTTCAAGTCGCCCGAGCGGAATACTTTTCCCGGCTTAATCCAGGAAGTGTCAGCCAGTTTACAAGCCGGATTCAAGTTTAAGACAATATCATTGTTATTAATCAAATCGACCGGACGTTCGGCAGCCATGATAACGCGCCACGGAGTATTATAAGGAGAAATTATATCGACGCTGCTATACAGGCTTGTTTCCAAAGTAGAAGGCTTGTCTGCCGATAGACGGAATTTACCACGGGCATAATCCACCATTTCCGCTTCCAACAAAGCCACGTATAACCCGTCGGGCAGTTTCAAAGTCAAAGGACGTTCGCTTTCCTCTTTCCCCCATCCTTCCAGCGGACGAAGTACGCAAGGACCTTGTGCCCAACGCTCATAATAAGCCATTGTTCCTTGAGGCATTGTGAAGCTGGTTTGTTCGCCTATGATATGTAAGAAAAGCCCGTTTGTTGTTTCCGGAAAATGATAGCGGAAAGCAACTCCTTCATTGTAGGCACGCACTACGATGTTCATAAAATAATTCTTACGCTTATCATAGCCACCTTCCTGTGCTCCATTCCCTTCACCCTTTTTGAATTTCAGAGTCATCTCATTATAACAATCACGAATCTCGGCACGTTCCCCATATACGGGTTTCCATGTTTCATCCGCTTTCCGTTGCTCAGTTCCCGTCAACTTCAGATTCTCACACCAAAAATGGCAGGTATCATTCGGAACACCCAATGCAGATTCAAATAACTGGTTTTCAATCAGGACACCCAATTTACTTTCTTCAATTACCGGGCGGTTCTTGTAAGTCAAGGTATAATACATTTGTGCATTATCCTCTCCCACCGCACGCTGATAGAAGGTAAAACGATACGCTCCGTCGGGAGATGTCAGTTCCCGGCGAGTTTCTGTCATTACCTCCTGCGCTTTCAACAATGCCGGTATCACCAACAATAAAAGCAAAAATCTTTTCTTCATTCTATTTACGTTCATGTTTATTCTTCTTTTCTATTATATACGAACGAGAAAGAAATTATACTCAAATAGTTTATTCACCGGAAAGATTATTCCATCTGCTCCCTATAAAAAGTAGGTGTCATCCCAGTCACCCGCTTGAAGATGCGGTTAAAATGTACAGGAGATTCGAATCCGCATGTCGCGCTGATTTGCGAGACATTCATCATACTACTATTCAATAGCTTACAAGCATAGCCGATACGCATATCAAGTACATATTCTTTGAATGTCTTTCCTGTGTTTTCCTTGAAATAACGGCAGAAGGCGGTAGGATTCATGGCTGTATAAGAAGCTATCTCGTCCAGACCGATAGACTCGGTATAATGTTTGTTAAGATAGGCAATCACTTTTTCCATTCTTTCATTGCGCATAATAGAAGGAGACGGTGTATAATGGGAAGTAGTCAGATATTTCCTGTTATCGTTGGTAGCCATTATTTGCAGAAGTGAAAGCAACAGGATGATTTGTTCTGCTCCTTTAGCAGAAGGTATCTGTTTTAATAGCTTGATAATTTTACCCGAACGGGAAACGGTGAACCTAATTCCCCGGCAAGCATCTTCCAATAAATTCCTGATAGGGATGAACTGTGAATATTGGGAAATGGAGTAATGCATAAAGTCCTTCTCAAACTGGATATTCACGCCTTTTACTTTCAAGCCGGACTCTTCTCCGTTATCCGGCGGACTCTGCATGCTATGAGGAAGTTCCGAACCGAAAAGAATCAAATCCCCTTTTGCATAAGAGATAATGCTGTCACCCACCAGGCAATCCCCTTCTCCTTTCTCCACATAGATAATTTCATACTCACTATGGAAATGCCACGGGTAAGTGAAACGCGGATATTCATAAAAGCGGGCACGGACGGGATTGGAAGTCGTAATAGTCAACTTCTCATTCATTATCTTCTTCATAAAATCTCCTTTCTAAACTACTTTTGCAAAGATAGGTAAATATCTTGCAAAGATACGCATCATAGCGTGTGTAAAAACCCGCTATTTTTGCATCAATTCATAAAAACATTTGATAGAACCATGAACGAATTATTTAGTATTGCCGGTAAAGTAGCTGTTATTACCGGAGCAGGTGGTGTACTGGGTGGAAATATCGCCCAACACTTCGTACAGCAGGGAGCAAAAGTAGTAGCTATCGACATTCGTCAGGAGCAACTGGACAACCGGGTAGCCGAACTGAAACAATATGGAGAAGATGTAATCGGTATTATCGGTAATGTGCTGGACATCGCCAGCCTGGAAAAAGTAGCGGAAGAAATCGTTACCAAATGGGGACGGATTGATATCCTGTTGAACATTGCCGGTGGAAATATGCCGGGAGCTACTCTCGAACCGAAGCAAAACTTCTATGACATGGATATCTCCTGCTGGGAGAAAGTCACCAATCTGAATATGAACGGAACAGTTTATCCGTCCATGATATTTGGCAAGGTAATGGCTAAACAAGGCAAAGGATGCATCATTAATGTATCATCAATGGCTGCATACAGCGCTATCACCCGTGTACCGGGATACTCTGCCGCAAAAACCGCCGTAGCCAACTTCACTCAATGGCTGGCTAGCGAAATGGCACTGAAATATGGAGACGGAATTCGCGTAAACGCCATTGCGCCGGGCTTCTTCATCGGCGACCAGAACCGCCGCGTGCTTATCAATCCTGACGGCTCACTGACCGACAGAAGCAAGAAAGTATTGGCTAAAACTCCGATGAAACGTTTCGGTGACATTAAAGAGCTGAATGGTGCCGTACATTTTCTGTGCAGCGAAGCCGCCAGTTTCGTAACAGGAGCGATGTTGCCTATCGACGGTGGTTTCAGCGCTTTCAGCGGTGTTTAAATAACAGCCTGTAATAAAGAGAAAGACTATGATGGAAAAAACATGGAGATGGTTCGGCAAGAAAGACAAGATTACCTTGCCAATGCTCCGACAAATAGGTGTAGAAGGTATTGTCACTGCCTTGCATGACGTACCGAACGGGGAGATTTGGACCGTAGAGGCTATTAATGATTTGAAGTCTTACATCGAATCTTATGGTTTGCGTTGGTCGGTAGTAGAAAGTCTCCCAGTATGCGAGGCAATCAAATATGCGGGGCCGGAACGTGAACAGTTGATTGAAAATTATAAAGTAAGCCTTGCCAATTTGGGCAAATGCGGAATAAAGACCGTATGTTACAACTTTATGCCTGTTATCGACTGGATACGTACTGACTTGCAGCACGCCTGGCCGGACGGAACCAGTTCCTTATACTACGACCGTATTCGCTTTGCTTATTTCGATATCCGGATTCTGGAACGCGAAGGAGCAGAAAACGACTATACCGAAGAAGAACTTCATAAAGTTGCCGAACTGGAGAAAGTAATTACAGAAGCGGAGAAAGATGCCTTGATTGATACAATCATTGTCAAGACACAAGGTTTCGTTAACGGCAATATCAAGGAAGGGGATAAAAACCCGGTTGCTATTTTCAAGCGGCTGCTTGCCTTATACAAAGATATTGACCGCGATACTTTGCGTGCAAATATGCGTTACTTCTTATCTGCAATCATGCCCGTATGCGAAGAGTATGGCGTCAATATGTGCGTGCATCCCGACGACCCGCCATTCCAAGTTCTAGGCTTACCGCGTATCGTCACCAATGAAAGTGATATTGAATGGTTCCTGAACGCAGTAGATAATCCACATAACGGATTGACTTTCTGCGCAGGTTCTTTGAGTGCAGGCGAACATAACGATACACGTGAGTTAGCTAAGAAATTTGCGAAAAGAACTCACTTCGTACACCTGCGTAGCACAGCTGCCGTGCCAGGTGGAAACTTCATTGAAAGCTCCCATCTCACGGGAAGAGGACATTTGATTGACCTAATCCGTATCTTCGAAAATGAGAATCCGGGACTGCCCATGCGGGTAGACCACGGACGGATGATGCTTGGAGATGAAGACAAAGGCTATAATCCGGGATATTCTTTCCACGGACGTATGCTGGCTCTGGCACAGGTGGAAGGGATGATGGCTGTGGTGGATAATGAGAAAGAACGGCAGATGAAGTTTTAGCCTTACTTTCTTATAAATATTATTTTAAAATACAGGAAAGTAGCTTTACTTTTATATAAATAATGCGGCAAAAAGCACGAATAGATGCTATTTGCCGCATTTTCTATTTATAGGCTTTTATATCGTCACCAAACTAATGTTACTTCCTTGTTCTTTAATTTATATGGATGATATTATACATGCCCCAGTTATGCTAGTTCTTCTTTTGTGTCTCCTGAAAATCCGGTATCCGCTTTATGTTCGCACCTTTCATAACACCTTTCTTTATAGCCTCATTAGTATCCGTAATTTCCTTTTTAACACGCTTATAATACTCTTTTGTCAATCCTTTCTCCAAGGCATCCGATTCCGTAGCGGCCCAAAAGTATTGATAATCCATCAACATCAAATCAGGTGCCACCACTTTAAAGAATAAGCTGTCACCTTCAAATTTTTCACGTAAATCACCTAAATAAATGGTGTCTGCCGGATTAACATTCTGCGCACTTGCATCATTCCCTTTCGAGCTACTGCCTCCGCAAGAGGCCAACAACAAACTTCCTACCAATGAAATAAAAACTAATACCTTCATACGAATTCTTTATATATAAAACGTTCTTGATTATACTATTACAGTTCAGACAAGCTTTTCAATCAATTTGTTGCAAAAGTAACAATTTATATTGCAAATTGATTAGTTTTACAAAATTCTTTTTCCTATATTCTCCATATGCTGCTTCGGAATCATACCAAATATCTCCTCAATGGAATATCCAATATCCGGATAATGGAAAAATTATCCAAATCTCCTTATCTCTCTCCTTCGATTATTTTACCCTTCTCTTATTATCTGATATGAATTTTGCCAAGAGATAATTCTTTTCCTGCTTTCTTTATAAATAAACGCAGTACACAAGCTCCAGCAGAAAGAGGCAATTCGCCTATTTTTCTTTCCTGCCATTGCCCGGATGCCGGAAGGAAGAAGAGAGCCGTTTCAGTTCCCTGGTCAGATGCTAAAAAGAGCTTTGTTTTCGTTTCAGACTGATAAGTTACATAAATGGTATATTTTTTTGTAGCCGAAACTTTCACTGTATAATTCAGCCATTCTCCGTCTTCCACTTCTGTCACCACATATTCATTTCCATTCTTCTTCAATTCTACCGCCCCATCCGGACGATACTCATTCCCCCGTTTCGTTCCTATATTATGGTAAGTATGTCCTTCGGGGTTTTCGGACAGGCAATAGTAGTCATAATCGGCCACTTGAATCGTTCCGGGCAAAGCATGTATGCCGGAAACCCGCTTTCCCGAAGAGAAACTGACCGGTTCACCAGCCATCCAGGGAGTCAGTCGCTTCGTTAATGTCCCCCATCCTGTCCATTCATAAAACCAATGCGGAGCTACTCCCCAGTTTTCGCAACCATGATGTTCTATCATATAGTCACGATAGCGCTTCAGCCAGGTATAGTCCTTTTCCGGCAGACCGGCACGCACGGCATAATGTGCCAGAGCTATCTCCCGTGTTCCACCACTTCCGGCGACATCCCCACGACCATGGGGTGAGACATTCACAGATTCCCAACGTCCGCTACGGCTTTTCACTTGCAGATACTTACCGTTTCCAAAGGTCACTTCTTCCGGATTCTTCGTAAAACCGATCGGCTCCCAAGGCGTTTGCTGGTCGTCGTAAGACTGAATACTTGACAAATTATAACGATAGTTCCATTCCAGTCCTGATAAAATACGATTATCCAGGCAACTATAAAGGGAGTCACCCTGATTCCATGCCATTTCTGCTATGGCTACATAGTTATGAACTCCTGCCAATACATGCCCCTGGTCACGGCTGGATTCCTGACATTGCCCGTTCGGATAAATATAATATTGCAACTGTTCATCATAGCCATAGTCGGAAACCGTCTTTGCTCTTCCCTGCAATTGATAATCAAGCATTACCGGTGTCTCTTTTATTGGTTCTTTACTGGTAACAGCAGGACCGGAAGGATAAGGAAGGTCATCTTGCCGATGTTTCATCCCCAACAAATACCGGTAGACACGGTCATACATTATTTCATTATCCAGGTAAATAGCCATTGCCATCATACCACGTGCCGCAAACAAACCCTGATTTCCGAAACGTGCCGCATCAAAATTATAGATATTCCAATAGAAAGTCACCCCATTCTTCGAATCATCCCAATAATCGGCATATTTAGAAAAGAAATCCTCCTCATTGCTATATCCCGGGTAAACCAACATATCTTTAAACCTTTGCCGGTCTTCTTCCTTCCATCCCGCATAATCCCGCATCAGTTCCGCCGCATCTATCAACAGATAAATCTTCCCATTATCCAAAGGCCCTGTCCCACGGCTGCTTGTATTTGTATAATAAGAATTGGCATTCAAATATTCCACGGCTTTGCGCGCATAGGCTTCATCTCCTGTCAGGTGCCAAAGCAGAGCCAAATCATGAGCACGTCTGCCATCTACACCGATTGTCCCGTTAAACTGCCCTTCCCGTATCTGATTTCCACGTTCGACTACCGGTGCTGCCAATGAAGAATAAGGTGACGCTTTCAGTTTCAAAAAAGTAGAATAATAAGGCTCCACTTGTGCTTCAATCATTGCTTTCATCCTATCCAGGTCACCTTTCGTGTAGGTAATGCCGGGATGCACAAAACGACTCCGGGCGAATATAGGATTCAAAAAACTTACGACCCATATAGTCAGAACAATCCATATAATCTTGTTTATCATAGTGTTTATTTTATCTTTCTTTTATTACTCCGATGTTCTATTATGAACAAAGATAACTATTTTTCCGTCCAACTACAATAAAAAAGCCAGTGTCCCTGTTTACAAGAGCACTGACCTGACTTTTAGCTAATAACTATCAACCGACATCAGCTAGCGGAATTCAACTTTATATTCAGAAACATCTCCGGTTAATTGAGAGTTGACATCCAATGAAATTGTGATTGCTTCATAAGGTTTCAAAGCTTTTACCGTTCCTTCCGCTACCGTCACCCCATCGAAAGTCACTGCTACGGCAGCCGGTTTAGAAGCAGACAAACCGAAATTCTCTATTTTCAAATCCAGTTTACTTTTCTCCCTATCGTATATAGGACGACGAGCGGATAACAAAGACGGAGTATAGTCGACAGCAGGCAGGCGGGCATACCCGAAAAGCAGGTTTCCTTTTTTATCTTTTCCTATCATCTTGGGTGCAAACTCTTCCTCCGTGATACCACTGTTTTTCCCGTTAAAAACCACAATCAAATCTTTACCGGATTTCTTTGTCTGAAGAGGTTTACAGCCTCGCCCGAAATTGACTTCCGTGTACGAGCCAAAGCGTAAAGACTCTATATCAACTTCTGTCTGCGGATCAAAATCATCTTCCGCCTCAATCTTGACCTCAATAGTCCGTGTATCCGGTTTTATCGGTTCCTGATTCAAGACAGAAAGTAATAATCCCTTGTTCAGTGGAATACAAATATTCTTGGAACTATGATGGTCACTGGGAAGGTCATTCCACTTAATAGTATCAATAACGGCAAAATTCATCTGAACGGCACGCCCTTGCTTGTCTTGAAAAACTTTCGGACGTTCATATTTGAACCAATGCTCCACATATCCATCTTTATGGAATGATACACCGGGCATGTATGCTTCTCCTTGTTCGGTCACCCAATGTACCCCGTCTTTCGAACGTTGGTAATAGGCGATTCGTCCCAGCCAATCATTTACAATCAAATGGTATTGAAGAGAATCCCGCCATACAACAGGATCCTCAAAACGTCCGTCCACGTCCGGATATACTCTTTTATCCGTCAACTGGTTGTAAGTGGAAAGACCGTCACGACTCACCCACACGCCACCACCGCGGCAGACCATCAGATAAGAATTATCCTGCCGCCGGGCAAATGTGAGGTTAGACAGGCCCTCTATAATTTTCCGATCCCGGGCGTCAAAATCAAACTTGCCGTATGTCCATGGGCCGTCCATGCTATCAGCAATATAGTAACCGTCAATGACATAAACCACAATACGCCCATCCTTCAAGACGAAGGCTTCCGGATTATGTCCCTTACCTATGGATCCTTTTATGACAAATGGGCCATGTAAATATTTGCTAGTAGCATGATAAACAGTAGAATGCGGCCAGAACATATGCCCCTTGGGAGAGTTTTCAGGCCATCCGCAAACAAACAAATGGTAATTACCATCGGGAGTCTGCAATATATTTCCACCCCAGAAAGAAGTTGCAGGAAGTTCAATGCCATTGTCTACGTATCGGAGACGCACACTATCGGTTCCCCATACATCTTTTGCGGTAACACTTCCCTGCATAGGTAAGAAACGATCCATAAAACGTCCACCCTCAATCAAATATTGCCATTCTTCCGGTCGCTTGCGCTCTGTGATTTGCGCATCCATACCGGCAAAGAAACCGCACAGTCCAATCAATAGTAATAATTTCCTCCTCATTTTATATCTGTTTTTGTAAACGTAATCCCTTCCACATGCGGCCCAATATAAAAGCGGGCCATATCTGCCGTCTTATACCATTTCGGTTTATCCGGCATTTCATCATAAATAAACTCGCCATTAATAGAAAGATTCTCAAAACGGACATTTTTCACTTTGCGCTCTTCATTATGCCCTTCTATGATTGACAGTTCTGCATTCTCTCCTGCATATGATACGTTTTTGAACAATACATCTTCAATTCCTCTTCCGGGAGCCGTACAATATTTTTCATTATTAAAGATACGCAGATTCACAATCTGTCCCTGTCGGATGTTCTCGATGCGGATATTCTCAAAACGCACTTTACGCACCAGGTTATTATCACCTGCGTTGATAGCAAGGCAACCTTGATAATCCACCTGCTTCTCCTTATGGTCTAATATATCAATATTAATATAATTCAGATTTTCGAGTATTTCCGGTTCTTTTGTGTTTCCGTGAAGCCCTATGAAAATGGGGTGAGCTACATCAGCCCAAAGGGTAGAATTTCGCATCGTTATATTTCTGCATCCTCCCACAAAACCAAGACGGGTTCCATAAACCGTAGTACAGTCGTCCGAGGTACGGCAGAAAACGCCATCAAACAAAACATTGGTGCTGGCAAACACATTCATGCCATCTCCCCATGAATAATAGCTTATGCATTTCACATTACGAATGGTGACATTGTCCGACCCGCCTGTAGAACACTGCGTAGCCGCAATACCTTCCACATATACATTCCGTGAATTTGCAATCCTGATACCTCCTTTCACTGTGTGGTCAATGATTCCTCTTCCTATCAACTTGACATCATGTACATTATCAATCACTACACGTCCCATCAGAAGAGCTCCACCTGCCAGATAGACTGTTTTCCCGGAAGGGACTCTCAATTCTCCGTTTTCTAAGGTATGGATGCCCGGAGCATAATAAAGTACATCCGGATCATTCTTATCCGGCACTGATTCCTCTATCGGATTAGCAAACAAATGCAGGTTATGGAAAATATCTCCATTCACTTCTACCGACAAGTTTCCGGGACGATCCAATGAAAAGGTTACTGTATTATTCTCTATTTGAGAGGGTATATTATATGAAAGAGGACGAATTCTTGCCGCATTCACTTTTCCCCGATTATAGGTAACAGCCACCTCTACCGTTCCTGAAAAATCAAAAGTCGCCATTGAAGCACTTTCTACATGATGTTTTGTATTCCTTACTTCATCAACCTTGACCAGATAGGTAGATAATACAGCCCATTCTCCCCCTTTTTGCCGAACCCGGACTGTGAAATCATCATTTAATGCTGCTCCCCCGGGAGCGGCATAGGTTACCAAAGGTTCTTTTATAGAAGCTGATATGCAATTTAGTACTACTGTACAAAATAATAACAAGACCCAGAATCTCTTCATCATATAATATCTTACAACATTTATCATTAAATTTCCTGTCAAATATAGAATATACAGGCTGATAGTCCAAAGATACCAGCCTGTACTTATTAATAATCAAATTTCTTATCTCGGATACATCAACGTACCGTATCCCAACAAATCATAGGCACCCCCATTATCACCGGTCTGTGCACCGGTTTCCGGATGCATCTGATTTACCCCCATCAATGTATAACGCATCCATTGGGGCTCTACATTCTTGATTCTAGCATAATGCCAATAGAGCACCTCATACATCGGACGTGTTGAGCCTCTACCGTCTGCGCTAATTTCCGTATGTACTCCATGATATCCGTTATATTCCACAAAAGGAACATCCAGCATTGCCACGTTATACTTGGTTACATATTCCGATGCCTTCAAGATAACATTGTTGTTATAACCGAAGAAATCATCTCCTTGATTGTAAGTCATTTGAGCAATCACTCCCAACAGCCCAATCACCAATGTAGAGTGTCCCTGGTCACGACCGCTTTCCTGAATCTGTGCCAGGCCTGCATTCTCACCATCAAATACATGAACAATTGTTTTTCTCAGACAGCCATTACCGTCACCGTTTAATAAATACTCAACGGCCTCATTGTAAATGTCACGACGGTCGGCCAAAATACCGATAGACAACATAGATGCCAGATTAGCCAGTCCCCAGTTCGCCCAGTAATTCAGCACATTAGCTCCATGATGCCTGACAAGAAAATCATGATTGGCAGCATAAAAGACATCTATCATCCACTGCTGGTATGCCTTAAAATCATCAGAGTTCCATCCGGAATAGTCACGCATAAGCTCTGCGGCATTAGCAAACTGATAGCCATATAATCCGGCTGCCAATGACAGATTGGAATCACCATTGATAGACTTGCAGGTAGTAGCCCACGCATTCAGAATATTAACGGATGCCTGTGCATATTTCGCATCACCTGTAACCTTCCAGGCCAACGCATAATGATAAGCTGCATGAGCCTGATTGGCTGCATTATTATAATTATCAGGTTCCGGTTCCCAAACAGTACCTCCGCCTCTGATAAGTTTCGCTGTAGGATTAGGAACAACGGTAGTATTGGGAAGCCCAAGCCCGTCAGCAAACATCGCTTCCGAAGTAGCTGCCTGAAAGTGGTTATTTTCCAAAAGTTTATTCCATCCTTCAATCCATGGAGATTCACTATTTGCCACTTTTTCTTTCACACGTGCCAGTTCTTCCGCACTATGCAATCCGCCCGGATGAATCATTGCTTCACTTTCATCCTTTATCACGATGTTATGGGGAATTTCCTCTTCACCATTATCTGTCACCCAATTTCTTTCTATCGGGTCAATATCGTCACCACAAGCCGTCGACAACGACAATAGACTGATGAACATCAAATAATATATCTTTTTCATATTTACTCGTTTTATAAATTAGAACTATTGTACATCACCTACATAAACTAATTTGAGTTCAGTGACTTTAAAGCAAGAACCATTTGGCAAGTCGGCTGTAAAGCCCAGGCAAACCTCTGTTGTCTCCGACAAATCAAAAGAGATAGAATGAGTTGCAACAGGATCATTCTTACTATGATTAACAAATTTCCAGAATACATCCCCATTAGTAGCCGACAAATCTTCGGGATTGGGTAATTCAGTCTTATTCTTACTAATCGCAACATTAGGATTACCTTTCAATACGACCTCTCCATAAGTGACATCCAGTTTATATAAACCTTTGGGCAAGGTAATCACCTGATACATTTTACCATTATCTATCGACTTTGTACCTGCAACAGCATCGTTGTTCCAACCTGCCTGCATTACCAACGCCACTCCTTCACCTTGCTCATTCAGATTCAATCCTCCAACGGGTACTGTACACCAGTTCTTATTGATATATCTGTTCAACAAGTTCTGCGCAGCTTCATTCACAATCCAGCCAGCCGGTTCAGCCCAAGTATTTGCATCACTTCCCTGTCCTTCCTTATATTCATTACGAGCAAACGGAGCCTTATAATTTTTCAGTACATAACTTGATATGTCCGTATCAGCCTCCAACACTTTCAGTTCATCCGTAGAAGTAGAAGAAAGCTCATCCTTTGTCACAGTAACTTTACCGCCGACAAAACCATCCGGAACAATCGCCACAATCTTCCCGTTCTCACAAGATTCAACGGAAGCAGCAACTATATCACCGAATTTCACTGTAACAGCGTCTGCATCAGTGCCGAAGCCTGTACCGGAAATTGTCACTTTGTCTCCCGCAAATGCAAAACTTCCACTCAACACATTATCAGATTTCACAGCAGTGACAGTCGGTTTCTCAAGCAAAGTGATTTTCAATGTATTCTTTGCCGCTTTTCCCTGAATCTGCACTTTGACGTCAAACTCTCCAAATACCGTAGTTTCAGGAACAACAGCCTTTATTTCTTCATCTGTACATGAATTTATCGTGAAAGGAACCTCTTCTCCATCTATTGTACAATACAACTTCACATCTTCTTTTACTGTACCGAAATTCTTACCGGTAATTGTAACCTCCGCATTGCCTGTTACCCTTGCCGGTGATATTTCCGTCATTTCAGGATCGGGAATAACCGTAAAAAGCCAGTCTGTCGTTACAATCTTCATTTTGTTCGCTTCAATAGTCAAAGGACCACTAGTCGCATTTTCAGGAACCTTCACGACCAATTTGGTATCTTCACAAGTTAGTAGCTCCACCGGCTCTTCCATACCTACAAAAAATACTTTCACCAACTCTTTCGCCGCTCCGAAGTTGGCCCCTTCAATAGTGATTTCCGTCCCGGCATAACCACGTTGGGGTGATATATTGGAAACTGACAGAGCAGGATCTTCATTTGTCAGCCGTACTATTTCTGCATCATCATCGCAAGAAATGGTCAGCAATGAGAACAACAACGGTAATATTAAATATATCTTTCTCATCTGTTTCTTTGTTTTTATAGTATGATTATAATAATTCTAACTTTAATTCCGTCGCTCTGAACCAGCCGTTGGCGGTTAGAGAACATACAAACCCGAGGGCTACTTCAGTGCTTTCCTCTGTAAGCTCAAATTCGAACTGTACAACGGAAGCTGACCTATTCTCTCCCTCAAACAGATAGAATCCTTTAACCGATTCATTATCTGCAATGTCAGTAACATCGGGCAGCTCACTTCCCGCAGCAACAGCTAAATAAAGCGTACTGGTCTTCACTCCATACTCCTTCATATTTACTGTCAGACGGTATTTTCCCTTCGGTAATGTCGTTGTCTGATAAAGCTTACCATTCGTAAAGTTGTTAGCTCCCCATCCGGCCTGCAAAAGTAAGTTATCACTATTCAAACCTGCCACTTTCTCTGACGCCCCTGTATTCTGCATACTGCGAGCCGCCGCATTTACAGTCCAATCAGCCGGCAAATAAGTTCCGGGATTAGTCCCCAATTGCGCATCAGTCATATTAGGGTCTATTTTGAACGGTTGCCTGTAGTTCTTCAAGTAAGCAACTGAAACGTCTCCTTTGGCAAACGGATTCAACACAGCTCCGGCGACTACTTCAAAACCATTGACTACAATGATTAACTCTCCGGTAGGAAAATTTTCGGGAGCTACCGCCCGAATCTCCGTTTCCGACCAGCTAGCCACAGTAGCTTTCACACCACCGAATTTCACAACAACATCTTCTTTTGCCGTACCGAAGCCTGTACCCTTGATTGTAACCGTTTCTCCGGGACTGACAATAGTAGAGCCACTTTCTGTTATCATTTCAGAAACAATGGGCGAAGGCCAAATCTCATAATTTCCCACATTTACTGAATGAGTCCACACCTGCAAAGTTATGTCACCATTCATAGCTCCTCCAGGCACTTCCACTACCACACAATTATTGTTACAAGACAATACATTGTCCGCCGGTATTCCTCCGAAAGACACTTTTACCGCTTCCGTACGGTCACCGAAATTATGTCCCAATATTGCCACGCGGGACTTCACATAGCCTGCTGCCGGCGAATAACCCGACACTTCGGGAGCAGGATATACATACTGTTTGATATTACTGTCTTTTTCGCAATTAGTAAAGACTACTGTTCCCAAAGCCAGCAAGCAGTAACTTATGGTTTTTATAAATAAACGCTTCATAATCTTATCCATGTTAAATAATTAATCAATATCCCGGATTCTGTTTCAAATTCGGATTCAAATCAATCTGTGTCTGAGGTATCGGCCACAAATAATGCTTCTTTTTGAAAGAATGGTTTGCAGCACTGCTGATGACCACACAATTCAGAACTCCGTCTCCTGTCTGTACCTTTTCTTCTCCCCAGACAAAAGTCTTCGGCGCATAACGTCCCGTAACAGTACCGTCTGCCGATTTGAAATCTGTCGCATAACCATCACCGCCAACAACCATGCCACAACGTGAAGCGTTCAGTGCCTCTTCCGCAATTCCCCAACGTTTCAAATCATCGAAACGGGCACCTTCCATATAAAGCTCTATTGCACGTTCACGACGAATCTCTTCCAACATATCCAACCCGTTATCTTCAACCAGCTTGTTGGTCAAAGCAGCTACACCGGCACGGGCACGCAATTCGTTGATTCCTGCCAACTGTGCATCAGTCACTTTTCCGTGACGTTCATAACAAGCTTCCGCATAATTCAGATATACTTCCGCCAGACGTAATACCGGATAGTTAGCCGATTCATCATTTGCCTTACGATAAGTCGGATAGTTGTAAGCCTTGAATTTCGTACAGTCATACCCGGCCAATCCTTTGTCCAGTGTCACCGACCCCGGTGTAGGTTCTGTCCCGCCATTGATATAATTCATTAAACGATAATCACGGTTCTTAAATTCATCCCCGGTTTTATGATATCCCTGAAACAAGTCGGATTTGTCAATCGGTTTACCGTCCGTACAAAGAAACATATCAATCAATTTACGGCTCGGAATCATTGACATAACGGTATGGCTCAAGTTCACTCCGCCTGTCCTTAAATTAATATCATAAACACCATAGAGGATAAACTCCTTATTACTGCTTTTAGTCAATCCTGCCGGATTACTTCCCGCATCTTCCAGGTTAAACAAATATAAGTTGCTTTGATTCTTAATCTTCTCATTGCTATTATAATTCCAGATTTGATACCCGCCTCTCTTCGTCACATCCTCACACAAGGTGATTGCCTCGTCCAGAAAGTCATTTACCTGATCTTTGGCAGGACCGGTAGATCCGGCAAAGTCCGTTGATGTCCCGTTATACTTTCTCCAGGTAGCTTCATAAAGCAACACACGTGCCTTAAAAGCTTCGGCAGCCCATTTGCTGACACGTCCTTTATCAGTATCAGGGATATTCTGTTCCATAGGAAGAGCAGCTATCGCATTTGTCAAATCCGAAAGAATCAGGTCAACTACCTCATAACGGCTGTTTCTGAAAGATTTTAGTTCCGGAGAATCTGTATCCAGCGCGGTAGTTATCACAGGCACGCCCCCAAAAGCCTTCAACAACGTAAAGTAATTATAGGCACGGAAGAAATAAGCTTCCGCCAGATAAGGCGCTATCTCCGACTGGTTGCCCGGATAATTCTTCGCTTTCTCAAACAAAATATTAACGGTACGTATATAGCCATAACACTTATCCCAACGTTCATCTGAAGATGAAATAGCAATCGTTCCACGTCCTACCTCCGATGAAGCCAGAAAATTGGAAGCCAAGTCCGAAGAAGAATCCATAAAGTTGTAAATAGAGTACTTGCCATACGGCGTACGCCATCCTAGAAGCTGTCCATAAAAGCCTGTGGCATAGTCTTTAAAATCCGACGCCTTTTTAAAATACACCACATCCGTCCGCTGATCTTGCGGATCGAGATCCAGAAAGATGTCCGAACAGCTTGACAAGCCAAGCAACAAACCGGAAAGAATCATTATATATAATTTTCTCATATCCATCAAATTTATAAAAGTTACAAAATCAGAAACCAATATTAATGCCGAACGACCACGTTCTGGAGAACGGATAACCCGAGTTCTGCGACATCTCCCCCATTTCCGGATCAAATCCGTCTTTTATACTCGTTGCCTCCCATAAGTCGTTACCGGAGAAGTAGACGCGGACTTTTTCCAGTTTCGCTTTTCTCGTCCACACTTGCGGCAAGGTATAGCCGACGACTAACGATTTCAGACGAACATATCTGTTGTTTTGCAGCATGAAGTCATTGTTCTCGTAATTCCATTTCGCACGTTCCGTATAGACAGTCAGACGTGGAAACTCCGCATTGGGATTATCTTCCGTCCAAGTCTGCCCTATAAAGTTGAAATTCTGATTGGTATATCTGGTAGCAAACGGATAAGCCATCCAGCCTTGTCTCATAATCAACTGCTTGCCAACTCCCTGAAATAAGGCGTTAAAATCAAACCCTTTCCACGAACCGCCAAGCGTAATGCCGAATAGGTAATGCGCATTACCATCTCCCATGTAAATCAAGTCGCTGGACGCGCCGCCATCGGCAGAAATAGAACGGTCTCCACTTAAATCCAGACGTTTGATATCGCCCGGACGAAGTTCCGTGCTGCCGCCTGCCGGCAGGGATGCCAGTGCTCCCGTATTACCATATTTCGCATAATAAGCGTTCACCTCTTCCTGCGACTGGAAGTAACCGTCCGTCTTATATAAGAAGTAAGCATTCAGCGGATAGCCGTTCAATGTTTTATTCTTTCCGGCGGCAATCGTATTGGCTCCTTCCAGCTCCATCAACTTGCTACGTGTATCACTGACATTCGCCGTGACATAGTATGAGAAATCTTTTATGCGATCACGCCAGGTCAAGGAAACTTCCCATCCCCTTACACGCAAATGACCGCTATTCGTTTTAGGAGCCCTGCCGCCCAACAGGGCAGGATATGAAACCTCAGACAACATACCCTTGTTATCTTTGATGAAATAGTCCCAGTTGAACACCAAACGGTTATTCAGGAAATTCAAGTCAACACCGATATTCTTCTGCTCCACACGTTCCCATGTCCTCGTCAGACTAATCAATCCGGAATTATTCAATGAGGTGGAAATTTGTGTGCCGGCGGGTGAACCCAATATAGTGGTTCCCTGGTTAATGGTTGACACGTAATCATAATTACCCAGTCCGGCGTCATTTCCGGAACTACCATAACTCAAACGTACCTTACCGAAGTCCAGACCAATAAAAGAAGAGATGGGCTTTATAAAATTCTCTTGTGTAAATACCCATCCCAAAGAGAATGAACCGTAATTCTGGAAACGATAACCGTCCGCAAACTTGGAATTACCGTCACGACGTCCCATCAACTCAATCAGATATTTTTCCGCATAATCATAGTTCACTTTAGCAATGTATGAATATGTACCATTCTGATACTTTCCACCACTATTTCCCTGCAATGTGCCATCAGCCAGATTCAAGTCATATACTCCGTCATTCTCAAAGTCCTTGCGTCCGGCAGCCAGCTTCTTCACTTGCTTCTTTTCCGCATTGATACCCATAAGGGCAGACACATTGTGCACGCCGGCAAATGTCTTGTTATACTTCAGCAGAGCAGAATAATATTGATAGAAATAATTTTCGGCAACAGTCAGGTAGCCCGGATTATTATGGTCCAGATTCGACGGGTCTGTGGTATTCAGTCCCGTTACCGTAGAGCTGACCAGTTGCTGGGCAGGATTTCCGAACCAGTCATAAGTCTGCACCGGGGTCACCCAACGCTCACGTCTGAATTCTTCATTCTGGAAAGAAGCCATACCTTCAAAACTGATTCCTTTCCATATATCAACGATTGCTTTCATATCTATACGGGTAGTCAATGACTTCTTGATATCGCGTCCGCCGTCGGTCGTTGCGGCAACTGCCTGGCGGTCACCTACATTACCAAAGTTGGCATACCACTGTCCGTAAGGATTCTTTGCAGGGAAGAAAGGCATATCATTGCCATACAATGAATTGTCCAACCCCACGGAAGGAGATTCCGTATCTGTATTTACCAGACTTGCCCCTGTTTCCAGTCTTATCCATTTGGCTAACTGATAACCATAGTTCAAACGTAAGTTTATCTGCTTCTGTCCGTCATAAGCGGTAGCCAGATTCGCCTGATTATCGGCATAAGCGGCCGAAATACGGAAATCGGATTTATCCGTGGCACCGGAGATACTCAGATTATGCTGATAAGAAAAACGAGTGGCAAACATTTCTTCCAAACGGTTGGCATTGCCGATAAATATGTCTCCATAATACTGGGTGGGATAGATTCCTTCAATCCCCTGAGCCATTTTCTCCATGTTTGCCTGCGAAACCCATGCCCACCAGTCGGGCACTTTTTCTTCCTTGTTAGCTGCCAGCCACATTTGGGCATATTCTGACATGGAAGGCGAGAATCCCGTAATACCATTGGTATTGAAGCGCATATTGAAGTTATAATCGACGCTCACTTTTCCTTTACCTTTTTTGGTAGTAACAAGGATTACGCCATTGGCAGCTTTCGCACCATAGATAGAGGCTGCACCATCCTTCAAGACACTGATACTTTCAATATCGTCAGCGTTCATATTCTGAAAAGATTGTCCATTCAAAGCGGGAACTCCATCAATGATTACCAACGGGTCACCCCCATTGACTGATGTCGCGCCACGAATCTGGAACTTCAAGTCTTCATTTCCCGGACGGGCGGATGAACGGGTCACCGCCAAGCCCGGTGTCTGTCCTTGCAAAGCCAGACCGACATTGGTTACCGCACGGCTTTCCAATGCCTTCCCGCTCACTTGCTCGATAGAACCGGTCAATGTAGCTTTCTTCTGGGTTCCGTAACCTACAACGACCACTTCTTCCAACGCATTATTGTCTTCTTTCAACGTTATCTTTATTTCCGGACTACTGCCGATAGTCACAATCTGTTCTACATACCCGATATAGGTAACCTTCAACTGTTTTGCACCATCAGACACTTTCAAGCTGAATCTTCCATCGAGGTCTGTTATCACTCCTTCTTGCGAACCTACAACAACGACATTACAGCCAATCAACGGCTCACCGTTCTGGTCTGTAACAACTCCTTTGACTGTCCGCCCCGTCTGGGCGACAATCATGTTTTCTTCTACTCCGGTGTTTGCCAGCAGCAACGTACCGGACGAACCGCCTACCAGCATAGCCAAAGCTATAACGGCTCCTTTACTAGATAAGAAACTGGGTTTAATTCTCATAATATTAATTTAAAAATTGAATTTAGTATATTTTTCTATATAATCAACCTGCCAACTGTTGTTTTAACGAAGTGCGTACCGATTTGCGGGCAAGCAGCAACTGCCCTTCAACGGTGCGGGTAGACAGGTAAAGCTTGTCTGCAATAACAGGCGAAGCCATCCCACGAAAGCTAAGTTCATAGATTTGACGGCGTCTGTCAGGAAGCGCATTCACTACCTGACGATGTAATATCTGAAGCTCCTTGGAATAGATTGTCTCCTCGGTTGTATTCCGACCCGTCTCTTGTGCATTATATATATAGGAGAGAATCTCTTCCTTTTTATAATAGCGACGGATTTTGTCTATCACCAAATTCCGCGCAATAGTAAAAAGTAACGGGCGAGCCGTGTCCTTATTCACAAATGCCCTGTGTTCCCATAAACGTACAAAGACATCCTGCGCCAAGTCTTCCGCCTCATAAGAATAATAGATGCGGGAAGCGATATACCTTTTGATGACATCATAGTATTGAAGGTAGCATTCCGAGAAGAAATCTTCTAATGTGGTTACATGTGCGCTCATAGCATTCATAATTAGTCATTGATTGATGATACAAAAGTAGAGCAAGAAGGCATCTTGGAATGGTAATGTAGTAACAAATGATACGAAATTGGTAACATAAATGCTTGTTGATAACAAAAATCCCCATTTCATCGAAGAATATGGCTGTTACAATTATTGCGTTTCTTTCCTTTATCCTATGTTATCCTGTGTGTTGGATTCGTTTCAGTACAGCTTTATACCCAATCCAGCAGTTCTTGTCGTCTCAGCTATTAATAGAAAAGTTATCAGGTCCCTATTGCAAACTTCCTTTCCTCTAGTAGTAAAGTTATTCTCGCCATATTGTAATCTTCAAACGCAAGTTGCGTTTTTATAAATGAAAGCTTTGATTATAAAAATAGAACTTGCGTTTTTATAATCAAAGCTTGCGTTTATAGTTTAGTGTAAGCCGAAAGGAAGTTTACTACTAGAGAAAAGGAAGTTTAGTCTTAATAGATAGGAAGTTATCTATTAAGAAATAAGAGGTCAGGTAGTATCGGTTATCAGTAGTTTCTTATAGTAGCATATACGCCATAACTATGTTCTTCAATAGCATATAGCGGTTTTAGCGAATATACCCGTCCGCCATTATTCAAGGTAAAGCTACCATTATCATCACCTTGCACCTTCAGCCCATTCAGTATATCCTCAGGGGTTCCTTTCAGGATAAGTTCGGAGCCATTCTCAAATGCCAGAAGGATAGGACCATAGAATATAGCAATCATGTTCTTGTCGTCAGGCATGGTCTTGATATAAAAATCATAGTGGAACACTAATCTTACCTTGTCTTTATTCTTCCATTTCCTGTTTATGCTTACGTAAGAATCAGGAGTTATTTCCGTCTGTTGTTTTTCTCCATTCACAAATACGTCTACTGCCTTAGCCCAGGACGGAATAAAGAGATTCAAGCCGAATGCGGTCTGTTTCTTTACAGAAACCGAAAACTCTACGGAAGAGTTCATAGGGAATTCGCCGGATTGTTCCAGGCGAATATTCTTTTCTTTCCAGTCCAGTTCGGAAGGGACATAGAGGTTCACCCAAAGCGTAGAATCATTATGATAATAAATACCGGAGTTGAGCAGTGTAAATGCTTCTATGGTCGAGCCATTGCAGCAGCGAAAATCATTTTCTTTCAGGAAAGCCTTTTTGCGTGGGGAACCTAAAGGCAAATGATAGACACAAGCTCCCGTGTGGGCACTTTGCAGTGCCAGGATAGAATTATAGAATGTATTCATATAGACATCTGCATAGATAGGATTCGCTTCCCACGTGAAAAGAGTTGAAGTCAGTTTCTGAGTGTTATGAGAAACACAGGATTCGGCAATCTCTTTGGTCAGTGTATTGCTAAGATGTCCGGGCACTCCCCAGTGTTCGGCCGAAAGAGAAGTACGGGTCACAACGTTTGGCCGGGGGCCACTGCTCGAACCGTTTACATACGTATGTTCTTTCATCAGCATATTCCAGAAATTCACTACTGCATCATAATAGGGTTTATCACGCATGATTGAATAGCGCTGGGCGAATCCGTTCACCAATACCAGATGGGTGTTGGAATGTAATCCGGACAAGATATTCTGATTTTGCGATAATGGGATAAGAAACCAGTCCCTGTCGAATATCTTCGCCAAAGCCAGATGTTTCGGATTCTTAGATACTTTATATAACTTGTATAGAACCTCATTCATCGCCCCCGCCTCGTTGGAAGGATTGGCGCCTACACTGTAAAGAACCTTTTCAATGGTCCGGGCATCAAGACGCGACATACGGCGGTCTACGTAAGAGGCCATCTGTATTACCATATCATACGCTTTCTTGTTCCCTGTCCGGACATATGCATCCAATAACCCCTGCATAATCTTGTGATAAGTATAATAAGGAGCCCATACACCGGAATAGCGGGTTTCGAGTACCTCAAAATCTTTCTCGGGGAATGCACTCAAGTATCCATTTCCCAAGGCTTGCTGACACTTATACAGTTCCTCAATCATATAATTCAGCGCACCGGCCAATTGTGCATCGTGATATTTTTCCACTGCACAGGATATGGCTGAAAGATAGTGTCCGACAAAATGCCCACGCAACCCTATTTTAGGAGCTTCCCACCCTTCCAGCGGTTGCGCATCTGACGGCAGTCCTGCATTCACCCTGAAATTATGCAGCAATCTGTCCGGTTCCAATGATTTCAGAAACCTGGTGTTTAATTCTTCACGCTGCTTAATCCAGGAAGGTCTTAACGTGACTGCCGTATTAGAAAAAGGCTTCGCTTTTTCAACTCCAGTATTGAACATATCCTGGGCGAAAGAATGAATTTGAAAGAAAGCCAATAAAGCTACCAGTAGTGTATATTTATTTTTCATAACCGTGATTCATCTATTGTTCTTGCAAAGATAATTCTATTACTTCACTTTAATCCCTTTTACAAACTCATTCGTTATGAAATCATCCGTACTTTTCATCTTCACTCCGTTAATCATCACATTCTCGAAAGTTACATTCTTTATCCCCCGCTCTTTATCGAAACCTTTCAAAAGAGAAGGGTTCTCTCCTACTCCATCATAAGTGATATTGCGGAACGTTATATCTTCAATGCCGCGACCGGGCTGCTTGTCGTATTTCGGATTGAAACGCACATTGATATGAAACAGACGCCCTTCCTGAATACTTTCCACGCGGATATCTTCAAATAACACTTTACGTACCAGATTCTTATCCCCACAGTCTATCGCCATGCAACCTTGATAGGGAGAATCGTCCTCATCATGTTCAAGGATATCAATATTGCGGATAGTTATATTTTCAAGAATCTCTCCTTCCGCACACGCGGCATTCCCATGTCCGCCGATATTAATGGGATGAGCGATGTCCGCCCAAAGGACGGAGTTCTGTAACGTCACATTCTTAGAACCGCCGTAATAGCTCCAGCGATGCGCGTAGATGGCGATACAGTCATCACTGTTCCGCATAAACACATTGTCTATCAGCACATCATTGCAACACATCATGTCAATGCCGTCACTCCAACCTTTGCAACTGAAGGACTTCAGGTTCTTAATGGTCAGCCCTTCAGATTCTCCGCCAAAAACAGTATAATGGTCGGGATTCACTACTGTGATGCCGTCAATCAATACGTTTTTGGAATGAGTCACTTCAATGCCACGAATCGGGTGTTCCAGAATACCACGCCCTATAATCCGTACATTTTCCGCCTTATCCACCAGTAATTTGGCTTTCACTACAGCGCCCGGCGCCAGGTAGACAGTCGTATTGGAAGGAATCTGTATCTGATTATTGGGCACATCCTGCGGACGATGAACACCCGGGCCGAAATACATCACTTTCTCATTGCTTCCGGTGTACGTCTCCGTTTCCAAAGGATTGGCAAAAAGATGAAGGTTGTGCAGGCGGTCACCGTTAAACTCTACGGATAAGTACTGCGGTTTCTCCAGCATAAACTGAATGGTATTCCGATTCACCGTGTGCCGCACGCCTCTCGCCAACGGCCGAATCTGCACATCCTGAATCAGCCCGTTATTCTTCTTCACCATGACTTCGACAGGACTGCCCATATCAAACTGCACCATGGAAGCCGACTGTACATTGTCCATATCCACGTTGACATTATATTCGAACAAGTCTTTCCATTCTCCCCCAGGCACACGCACCCGGACGGTATAGTCATCGTTATGCGGCATACCTGCATTTACTCCTTCCGGATAGGTCGCCAACTGCGCACTTGCCATTGTTGAAAAGGTGATAGACACAGCCAACAACCACTTTCGTCTCCCCGATAGCACTCTAAATATATTCATTCTATTCATGATTAAACTGATAACAAAAAAATCCTCTTTATTGCTACTACGAACAACAAAGAGGATTTGCCTATCCTTTCATCAAATTTATTCAGTTAATATTCACATGATAGTTATTCCTGCTCATTTCTACACTTTTCCGCATACTGGGTGGGCAAGAGTTCAAACATATCCTTAAAGCATTTCGTAAAGTAGCTCGAAGAGCTGAATCCCACCCGGTCGGCTATTTCTACGATGTTCAGTTGGCTGCCTTGCAGTAATTGGGCAGCCCGTTTCAGACGGATACTCTTTATGAAATCGGTAGGTGTATGCCCGGTGATAGACTGTAACTTCCGGTAGAGGTTCATACGGGTCATTCCCAGGTCACGGCTTAAATCTTCTACCGCATAGCCAGTGTTATCCATGTTCTTTTCCACACATTCGAGCGCTTTCTGTATCAACTGTTCATCCAATGGAGTAATCGTTATCTTGCCCGGATTCACCTCAAGATTCTTACGGAAATTCTGTTTTCTCTTTTCCTGTTGCTCAATCAGTTTCCGTACACGAATCAGCAACATGTCAAAACTGAACGGCTTCGACATATACGAATCGGCTCCCACCTCATAACTGCTGATTTTCACATCATCCGCCGTGCGGGCGGTAAGCAGGACAACAGGTATATGAGAAGTCTGCACGTTCGTCTTGATACGGCGGCAAAGCTCGATACCATCCATTTTAGGCATCATAATATCACTCACTATCAAATCGGGATTCTCATCGACAGCCTGTTTTTCCCCTTCTTCCCCGTCGGCAGCTTCTATCACTTTATAAAATTCACCCAATTGTTCTTTCAGGAAAGAGCGGAACTCTTTATTATCTTCTACAATCAGAAGTTTCTTGCGACCGTCATCTGCCGGAAGAGCTTCTGCGGACAAGTCTTCTACGGACGGCTGTTCCCGCTCTGCCGGAGAGGTAAGAGAAGACTCGGGCATCACCTCCTTTTCCGGTTTCAAGTCGACAGGAAGCCAAACAGTAAAGACGGAGCCCTGACCGACATGGCTGTCCACAGCAATCTTGCCTTCATGGATATTCACGTATTCTTTAATCAAGTGCAAGCCGATACCACTTCCCGGCTTCTCGTCCACCTTGTTCTGCACCTGATAGAAACGGTCGAAGATATGCGGCAAATCGGTTTCGGAAATTCCAATTCCCGTGTCGGATACTTCCATACGGGCATACCACCTGCCGTCCAGTTCTTCTTTGGATAGCTGCAGTTTGATTGTCCCGCCTTCCTTCGTGAACTTAAAGGCATTGGATAACAGATTATTCACGATTTTGTGTACCTTATCCCTGTCAAAATACATATAGAGCGCCTTACACTCCGACTGGTTGATGAAATTAAAATGCTTCTCTGCCGCCATCGGCATAAAGCTATGGGAGATAGAAGTCACAAATTCTTCTATATCGCCATTCATCAGATGCAGCGTCTCTCCTTTCATCTCCAGTTTACGGAAATCGAGCAGTTGATTGACCAACACCAGCAGTTCTTGCGCATTCCGGTAAATGTTATTCAGTTGCTTGCCGATTGTTTCGTCAGCGACTTTACGCCTTAACATATCCAAAGGAGTGATAATCAACGTCAGCGGAGTACGCAGTTCATGACTTATATTCGTAAAGAACCGGAATTTCATCTGATCCAGTTCTTCTTTCTGTCTCAGGGCTTCCTGTTCCTGCGCCTGGAGCAGCTTGCGGCGATTGCGGCGGTTCAGAAAGGTTATCACTCCACCCATCAGCAAACAGAAGAGAATAGAATAAATAATCCGGGCGGCTATCGTATCCCAGAATGGGGGATGAATGGTAAAGGATAGCGCCGACTCTTCTCCCCACACTTTATTGCTGCCGGCTGTGACGACCTTAAATACATATTCGCCCGGTGGAAGATTATTATAAGTCACACGCCCCTGCCCGTTTTCAGATTGAAGTTCAGTCCAGCCCTTATCAAACCCTTCCATGCAATAACGGAAGAAGGTCTGTGAAGGGTTCATGAAATTCAGCCCGGAGAAGTCAAGCGTTATGAAGTTCTCATCATAGTCCAATGATACTTTTTCTACGGAGTTGATAGCTTTATCAAATAAGATACGTCCGTTGTATTCGTTTCCCGGCAGCACAGGTGTGTTGAAAAGCCGCAAGGAAGTAATAAGAGGACGGTTCGGTGCTTGCTCATGGGCAATGTTTTCCGGCGTGAAAGCATTGAAGCCGTTCACCCGCCCGAAATACAAGGTTCCATTCTTTGTTTTCAGCGAACTGAATTCGTACAAGTCGTCCCGCTGCCAACCCGATTCGGAAGCAAAACTGATGACGTGGAAACTATAATCACCGTTGCCGCTTTCTACCTTAATCTTACAAAGGGAATTAATAGTAGAGAGCCAGATATCCCCATTATTATCTTCCTGTATGCTCTGAATGGTGGTATTGAACAGACCGTTTTCCTTGCCAATCCGGTATATCTTCTGCTCTTTTGTCACTACATTAAGCCCGTATTGCGTGCCGAACCACAACGCGTCCCGGCTATCTCTCAGAATACAATTATACTTATTACTCTCATGGTTATAAAGCGCATTACCCGGCTCGTCTATTTCCGGAATATATACAGAATCTTTCTCCGGGTCATAGAAATACAATCCGTTATCCGCCCCGACGATAAGGCGTCCCTGATTATCCAATTCCAATGTATTGGCTGTCTTGTATTTTTTCAGGAGAGGATGCTTGTTGAACAATAAGTCGATTTCTCCATTTTCCGGGTTGAATGCCCCGACACCGCCATATACACTCAGCCAGATACGTCCTTTCTTGTCTTCAAGGATAGCGCGGATATTGCTATAATCGGGGTCGTTCTGATAATTCATATTCGGATAAGAGTAACTTTTCACTTTTCCGTCAATAATAGAATACAGCCCGTCATGGAAAGTCCCCAGCCAAATACGATTATGACTGTCCCTATATAGCTTCCTGCAAATCTGATGATTAAGCTCTTTATAAGGAATATCCATCACGCCCGTTTTCGGATTATACCGGTACAGCCCTTTGGCAGTCCCTATCAGCACGTTTCCGTTCTTCGTCTCCAGCATACACCGGACTGATTCGTCTTTCCAGTCACCGGACACATTTTCCTTGTTATACACCGGAAAGTTAGTCATTGTAGGGTGATAATAACAAATGCCCTGATTGTAGAAACCAATCCAAAGTCCGCCACTTTGCTTGTCGAAGAAGATACTGTGAATGTCATTCTGAATAACTCCGCCTGTCAGCAACGGGAAAGTTTTCAGATGAGTGACAGAGAAATTTCTCCGGGTGATGTGATATGCACCATTAGAGACTGAACCTATCCAAAGATTGCCATCATTATCAGTCGTAATTGTCGTGAGCATGGTATAGTCGTTCGTGTAGATATCCGTCATTTCAGTCCATTCATTCGTGTGGGTATCATAATATCCGGCTCCCCTGTCCCACATCAGCCAATAGTCTCCATTGTCCAGAACTTCCAGAATCGCCTGGTCTTCGGATTTCATTTTGCCGACCAGGAAGTCTTCCTGCCGGACAAAACGTTTCTGCTTTAAATCGTAGCAGCGAATCATCCCTTTCCGGTGCACCATCCAGCACAAATCTCCATAGCTCGCCACTTCACGCAACGTTCCGTTATGCCGGACAAACTCATCATTTGTGCAAATCTCTTCCAGTTTCTTTTCGGAAGGAGCATACGAGTAGACCGAATATCCGGAAGTTACGAACCAATAGCGTTGATTGGAGTCGATAAACATATCCGCTATCTTCTCCTTCAATCCAAAACGAAAGAGCAGCGAATCAATATTGTTTATATATCGCTCCGTAGAAAGGTCGAAGACACGAAGCAAGCCACGCTCCTTCATCCATATGCGACTGTCTGCATCAACGTACTGACGGGGAATAACGTGGTCATAGTCTATGTAATAATTATCCCTCGTATCATAGGGAAAGTCGGAAAAGCTGCTACCGTCATAGAGGCTTAGCAAAACAGTGGTACGTACTCCCAGACGACCGTCAGGAATACGAAATATACTCTTCACGTAATTATCGGGCAGTCCATTGGCTACTCCGATATGCCGGAAGATATAGGGAGCTTGTCCTGCGTCCAGCCTTGCCGGACATAGCAAACAGGATAAAATAAGAAATAGTATATAACGTGTTTTCATGCCGCAAAGATATAAACGATTATTATGCAATATATAACTATCTACGTGAAGCCCCGGCAAAATACGCTTTATACTGTTCCTGATTTAACTTTATTTAATCAGCACTATGCCAATATGTAATACACAAAAAGGGTTGTACAACCTTGAATGCTCAATGATTTGTACAACCCTTATCTGATTAAATCTTACAAACTCCTTATTGGAAAGTAGGCATCTTAAACCTGTATAATAATCCGCATACCATAGAAGCTACGCGGTCAGGCCTTCCCTGCTCGATGCCATCGTATGTATCCGTGCGGATACCCACCTTAGGTTCGGCATACAAATAGACGGAAGAAGCTACCCTCAGTTTGAACTGCACACCGGCATCCAGTCCCGGCACTACCTTAAACTCACCGTTACGACGTGCCAGACCGGCAGTGACTCCCATAAAAGGAACGACATCTATCACATGGTCGGGACTGTAACCTTTCGCTAACGTAGCCAGGCTCATCATGTAGTCCATGCCTAAGCCGGCATAATGCAAAGGCAATTTATTCTGCGCTTTCGACTTATACAGGATTGTCCCGTTTATACGCCATGCCGACAACGGAGTGTACCACTTGCCAAAACTTCCCTTCGCTTCCACACCTGCGTTCTTCACCAAATCCTTGTTGCCAACCAGCAAGCTACCCATTCCGAGTGCTCCCGATATGAAGTAACGCTTGTCGTCCTTACCAAATTCACTGCGATTCGCTGCTTTTGAATAAGGGACGAAGCGGTAATGGAAACCTGCATTAACACCTACCAGTACATCTTTCTGTATAAATCCCAAGTTTCCTTCAATGAACTTGTCGCCATATAATCGAACCTGCGGCTCGATATACAAACCAAGAAACTCATTCACATGCCATAGTGTCTGTATGCCCGCATTAATGCCCGGCTGGAACTTATGGTCTGAATTGGAAGTATAAGCCAAATTGACACCCACGGAACCTATCAAATCAAAGATACGGTCAGGGTTGTAACCGCTCATGGTAGACGTGATATTCCACAAATAATCAAGACCGCCGCTGACGCTGATATGTCTGAGTCTACCCTCCTTAACATCACCGGGAACTACATAATTCGTAAAGAATCCACCTGTACCCACCAGACGCAAACCGGAATAAGCACTCAGCCACTTACCGAGAGAGACAGAAGCCTGCGGACCTAAAGAGCCGAGATTTTCAATATTCGTTTTATTCAGGAACATTTGCAGACCGACTCCCGAAGTCATAAACAGATTGTCTGCGATATGGTTGCTTGAGAATCCGTTTGCCGGACGTGCCGCACGGTCAATCGTATGATAAGTCAGACCGAAATTAAGTTCTCCGAGCTGGTCTGTATTGCCGCCCAATCCACGACCACCTGCATATCTCTTGTGATAAACATTGAGACGAGGTTCTATGAATAAATCTACGGAACGGTTGAGACGAAAACTTCCCTGTACACCCACTCCTATTCCCGGAGCATACTTGGCAGAATTTTCCACTCCTTTTGTTCCCGCCAGGTTAACACCGGCAATACCAATCAGATTGAATATCCTGTCTTCAGCATATCCCCAAAGGACATTATTGATATTCAGCATATAGTCCGCATGCAAATCAACATGCTTGAAATGCCGGCTCTTACTGCCGGCGGGCGTATCCGAAAATCCAACCGTCCCGGACAAGCGCAGCCCGGAAGAAGGACAGAACCATTTACCGATTCCGGCAGAGAATTGGGGGCCTAGACCTTTGAACGTATTCTTAAATCCTGAGACTTTCAAAGTACTGATACCTCCGGATAAAGAAATAAACATATGATTCAGGAATGAACTGTTATCAAAATCATCAAAATGAATCTTAGTACCCATCGGAGCAGCAGGCATATAAGTCAAGCCGACCAGCACCGAACCGCCCATCTGATAATTTCTCCAACTTTCCGTATGCGCCAAACCGTCATTATACCAACCAATCCGTGGCTCTACGAACAAATCCAATGTACGGGAAAGACGTATATTTCCCTGTAAACCGATATGGGCGCCATAATAAAATTCACCCCCACCTTTCAAATTCGGATATTTTTCGGAACGTTCACTGTTATCGCCGACTTTAGAATAACCGGCTTCTATGCCTGCGATTCCAAATAACTCAAAACGACGGTTGGCATTATATCCGTATGCCAAGGAAGACATATTCAGCAGATAATCCAAGCTACCGCCACCCATCTTTATTTTAGAATCGTATATTTTCGATGGCAGATAACCCATATTCACCCCTATCCTGAGTCCGTGAACCGGAGTAATCCACTTTCCCATAAAGAGATGAGCGGTCATACCTAATCCGTCCTGGACATCCTTACCCGAAAGCAAGCTATACGGACCTATTCCGGCAGAGAAAAAGAGATGTTCATTGAACTTATTACTCCCAAACTTCTCATTTGCAGGCCTTTTCTGCAACATATATTGCAATGCACCATAATCCTGTGCCTGTAAGGTGACAGCAAGCATCAGAAACAATGCCACTGCCATATATTTATTTTTGATTCTGAGGATATTCATCGTTTACTCTTGTTGTATTATCATTATTTAAGTTTCTGCTCTTCCGGCAGCAAGTCAATAATATCACCGTCCACTCTCGCTGTTTCCAGTAAGGATGGATCGAGTTCAAGGGCTTTCTCAATACTCATAATAGCATCACCCACTTTCTCCAAACGGTTAGCGGCAATCGCTTTCACATAATATTCGCGGGCAGTTTCTACGTTCATGGCAGAAATCTTTTCCCATGCTTCCTCATTTCTCTTCATTGCCAGCAACATCACCACCTCATTGAAAGGACTGGTAGCCGCCACCTTTTCGAAAGCATCCTTATAATAACCTGCCAAAGCCTGTACGATTGCCTGCAAATCCTCAGAAACCGCTCCTTCGGGAACCAATGTCAATACAGAATCCGCCTTCGTATATTTTCCTTCGTGCAACAGGGCAATAGCCTGATTGGACAATAACTCTACCGGCGCAGACTTGCTGACAAACGGTTCGAGGATACGTGAATCCGGCGCATCTTTCTGTATGGTCGCTACCGCCAGTTCATTGGCCGCATACGTAAAGTTGTCGTAAAGCTCAAGAGCTTCCCTGCAATACTTCTCCCTTTCATCCGGAGTTTTTGCTATCGTAATCATACGATAATATTCGAAACGGGTCAGTTCCTTCGGATTCTTGTTGTAAAGTCCCCTAATCTCATCGTCGGTCAGGAAACGGAAGATTGAATAGCCGTACGTATATTGCACCTTTCTCAGCTTAGGCAGATAAGTAGCAGCAATTTCCTTATAGAAAGGTTTCGACTTCAAAACATTATTCAAGCGGTAAGGAACGGATTCATATTGTTTGATTAAATCCTCCACTTCCTTGGCAATCTCCGGTTTAGAGTCTTTTTTCAGCAATTCCGCCACCTCTTTCCAAGAGGCTACCGCCGCATCCGATTTCACTTCCAGCAGCTTGCGCGTTTCCGGATCCAGTTGCGACAAGATACGTTCCAATGCCTTGTTCGTACGCAGTTTCGCCAGTTGCAGGTTTCTCTCGTATGAACCGTCCGGTGAAGCCACACCTGTGATATGGAAACTCTTCAAAGAAGCATCCGGGTTCGTTTCAATAGCACGAAGTTCCTGGTTCAAGCGGTTCAGCTCCACTTGGTTCTGAGGATTCTTGTCGTCCAAATCGGCTTTGCCTACCAGGAATGTCAGATTCACTTCCCCTTTCGTATCCCGTAGCTGCATGACAGGTTTCGGAAGATACTTCTCATCCGTCAGATTGAAAGCGGAAAACTTGTACTCCAGAAAGCGCAGCGGGTTGACAGTTCCGCGTGCAATGGAGAAAGAATCACGGTAAATGATATTCCGATAGTTCTCCATCGCAAGATGCACGTCCGCACGGTAATCATGTTGCAGATACTCTATATAAATAGAATCATGGTAGGCAATAACATCCCCCTCGCGTGAAGAAGTCGTTTTCACCTGAATGTATTCATGCAAAGGGTCTTTATCCATATCATAATCGTACATCCGGTTTTGCGTCGTATTGTAAGTACCACCGTCGAATACCACAGGACGCATCAACAGACGTTTTTTGAGTGTCACATCATAAATGGAAGGCTGCAATACCAACCGGCGATGCGAGTTAAACATTTCCTTAGGCACCGGGACACGGGTTTTCAGATGGAAATAATTACCTTTGATTTCGATGTCCGTCGGTTCCGGAATCACTTTATCTTTTACCTTGGAAGTAATCGTCACTTCGTCCAGTTCGATGACAGCATCTTTCAGCACTACATTCAGAATCTGTTTTCCTGCCACTTTCACCGTCTTGTCTTCATAACCGACACACGTAAACTTCAACGAGCCGTTCTTCTCCACCAACACACTGTAACGGCCATCCTCATCGGACATCTCTATACGTTCGTCATTGACAGGATTGAGCACATTCACATTCGGAACACTTTTCCCCTGCGGGTTTGTGATATGTCCTTGCACACGGATACGCTGGGCAGATACATCCATGCCGACCAACATCATCGCCATGAGAAGTACCCCCATTAATCTATCACGTTTCAAATTGATTTTCATTCTCTTTTCTGACTAGCTAATGTTCGTTCTACTTATCGAATAATATAAACAAAGGATACCCCCAGCTTGACAGGCGCAATGGTAGTCTTAGTATCATTGACCGCACCCGGTTTCGGAGTACCCTTATCGTATTTAAACTGACGGTAGCGCAACACACCTACGCCGGCAGTCGCTTCAATGTTCCAGTGGTTGCCCAGTACCCACGCATATCCATAGGTCAATCCGGCAGCATACGCATCACCTTTGTGATGCACATCTTTCACCATCATATTAAAATTATTCACGAAAGCGGTGATTCCAAGAAAATGGCTCACCATCGGACGATTTAGCCAATAACGTACTTCCGGCTGAAAATGCGTGAAAGTAGTTTTGAGATTGTCAGTACTGATTGGGTTTGCAGCAATCCCCATATTCAAGGAGATATGCCGGCCCAATACGAACTCGGCTTCAACGTTAGGACTGGCGGTCAGCCATCCCAATGCATTCGTTTTTACAGCCACTCGTTGTGCGTGTACATGTACACCACAAAACAATAACAGAAATGATAACGCAGCTATTACCCTGCGACCATTCCTCATCACATATACCATAATTTATTTCCCACTAAATATTTCCCACTAAAATATTTACCCACAAAAAAGGGCTTCCTGTCCATATTATATACAATTTGAACAAGAAGCCGCAAAATTAGAAAAAATATGGCATTAAAAACGTTTAAACACGCTTTTTTTGTTTTTTATTGTAACATTTCTTCCCCTTAGAGCACAATATGCCATGTCACGGATAAGATATACAATTATTCCTTCTTACAAATGAAACATCAGATACGTAATAATACAGGTTCTGACGTAACACCGGATTTCATCTTCTTACCATTGATAACAACCGTGCAAGGAGCAGAAGAAAGAATATACCATTTGCCCGCCTTCTTTTCGAGCAATACATTGGCGGCACTATCTGTCTGAACCATTATTCCGGACGCAACCAACTGCGTTCCATTTCCCAGGAATAAAGTCCGGTTTCCCGCATATTCATTGCTGATAACCGCATAGTCCGCTTTCACTTTCATTCCCTGATAAGTAGCAGTCTGTACCGCATCGGACAAGGAGAAAATATGATCTATACGCCCGTTCTTGCTTTCCACACAGATGCCTGCAAAGTCTTTCAACCCCGGCTCTTCCGCATCAAAGTAAGAAACAGACTGAATAGCGGACGGCTCGTTCTTCGTACTCGGCTCATAGATGGAAACGAAAGGACGATTCCACGCTTCCCCATGCTGCCGGGCAACGAAAGTCAGCGTCGGCTGCTCCTTTATATTATAAGGCATATTCGGCGTACGGCTCAATCCTTCAGTCATAGGAGCCAATGCCGTAAAGACCTCGCGTTCCGGTTCCCCCTTCATCCAAAGGTTCATATATATGTCATCACCACCCTTATCCTTCCTATCTATGGTGAAAGTCGCCTTGACATCCTTGTCGGTTGCAGCAACCTTCTTGTTATATAAATAGGAATAAGCGTAAAGATGCGCGCCGGCAAAAGCCAATTCTTCCGTGGGTTGCAGATTCAGGTCGGTGCCATCTGCCGCTGTTAATGTCAAAGTCTGTCCGAGGTTATGGTAGAAATAATCGTGCATCTTGTCCCCGCCTTTTTCCTTCCGGCTACGGAACACATCGACATAATACCCCGTCTCCGCTCCCGTAGTGACGATACTCATCATACGTGTCTGGTCTGCCCTGCTTTCCGGCTCACGGAAATAAAGATTGCTGTAAGTGACGGAAGTAAACCCTTTCCCCGGTTCTGCCGAAGCCGGGAAACAAGAAAGCAAGTCAAAAGAATGGTTACTCTTCATCACCGGATAGCTCGATACCCCATCCACACAAACGGTATTATGACTGGGGAACTGGGAATAATACTCCGCATAGTCCAGTCCGCTATATAAGAAAAGCCCGATACCCGCATCCGGTCCCAGCACATAGCCTTTCCCGTAAAGTTCCATCGAGATGCCGTTGGCGTGCATATGATTTCCCTCGCTGCCATTCAATGAAATCATCAAGCTATTGCGCAGATGCATACCGTTGCGCTGTACCAGCCAGGACACATTAGGCGCATAAAACAAAGGAGAGACATAATCCTCTATATTTCCCGGTTTCACTTTCGGGTTCAAAACCAACGGTTTATCCTCAAAGAAAGAGTTGACCGATACGCGTACATTCTTCTTTTCCGTTTTGTCATTTCCCATCTCCGGGTTCAGGCATTTCAGGAGGGCGGTGAAATAGTTTTCCTGTTCCTTTTTCCCGTTCGCCTGCGCATTCTGTATCATACGGATAAAGAAATTCGTACTCAGATAACTCGGATGTGTATCCCCAAAGCCGCAAATCATACGGTTAGGGAACAGATATTGGGGCGTGGTCGCCACTGCTTTCGACAACACAGGCATCGCTTTCACCAAATCATATTGCAGGTTCACATCAAACTGGTTCACGAAATTGGCATAATCATTGATTACCACACTGCTATATCCCGGACATTCCGCCCAAACTCCCGTATTGGAATCGAAGCCATAATCAGCAAGGCGCGTCAGACTCCACTGACGGATGCCGGAACGGTTCATCACATAGTCAATATAATATTCGCGTCCTTTTCCATCGGCATATTCCTTGTTGTCTTCCAATACCAGCCCTACGTTCATTATAAAACGTGCCTGCAATAAATCCCAGTTGTTGTGAGGCACACCGTTTGCAATGATATTATCCGCCCATTTCTTGAAAGCTCCGGCATAGATTTCCATTTTTTCTGTATAATTATCTTTCAGATAATTATACAGAAAATCATATAAGGGGACAGCGATATGAAGCGCATCTTCATGGATTACTTCAAAGGAAGTCAACCCCACTAATGTCTGCTGATGACCATGATTCAAATCGACAGGCACATTCCGATAATAAATACCCGTCATATACGTATCAAAGACCCCTGCGGCAAGTTTGGCAAACTTCTCTTCGTCCGTCATCCAATAGAGGAAAGCAGCGTCACGGGCAATCCCCAGGATTTCGCAGTTCAGACTCTCTATATTCCGCCCGGTCTTGGACGGGTGTACACGCTCCATAGGACGATTGGGAAGTGCATTATTACAGAAAGTCACGTTTCCGTTCCCGTCATCATCATAAGGAACGACATCCGCCAACTTGGGACGGCCGTGGGTGGCAGCCGTTCCACGTGTTCCTGTATAGCGCACCGTAGGATACGGAGCTTTCTCACCGCCCGCATGATCGAACGTTTCGCCCTTTACATATACTTCCGTGGCATGAGACTTCCAATACATTGCCAGACGGGACAGCAACCAGGACGGTTGAGCATCCGTCAGGTTCGTATATACTTCCGTCCGTTCCTTCAATTTATCGAAAACATCTTTCGCCCATTCTTCCTTTTTAATCAGTTTCCATGTTTCCTGTTTTCCAGCCGGAGTAGTCAGCACCCGCGGGTGCTCCTGCGGCATCTTTTCCGGCAAAGGAATCTCCTGTCCTGATGCACTGCCCAGAAAAGATAAAAAACAGAATCCCAGTAAAATTCGTCTCATACTTCAATTTTTTTTTTAGGTTTGATACCTATTAAATACGAAGATAGAGATTTATTTACCTAATCCTTCCGGTAAAGACCGTTTTTTATTTGTCCGGGACTATGTTTTTCCAAACAAAGAATTATATTTGCAAAAAACCTACTAACAATTCTGATTACTTATGAAAATCTTATCTATCCATGATTTGGCAACAATCAGGAAAAGAGAGGAACACAAACTTTCATTACGTGAAGAAAGTAATGAGAAAGTCACCGAAAAATGTTGCGGACTGGCATCCGGCACGCAACACCTTCAAATCCTGATTTGCGGCGGCACAGGGTGCAAAGCCTCTTCAAGCCAAGACATTACGGACAATCTCCGGTCAGCCATCCAAAAGAACGGCATTGCCGACAAAGTAGAAGTTATCACAGTGGGCTGTTTCGGTTTCTGCGAAAAAGGACCTATCGTGAAAATCATCCCCGACAACACCTTCTATACACAAGTCACCCCCGAAGACGCGGAAAACATCATCACCGAACATATCATCGGCGGTCGGAAGCTAGAAAGACTGCTGTACACAGACCCGAAAACGGAACATACCGTCAGCGACTCCAAGCACATGGATTTCTACCGGAAGCAACTACGCATCGCCCTGCGCAACTGCGGCTTTATCGACCCGGAAAATATCGAGGAATATATCGCCCGCGAAGGATATTACGCACTGGCGGACTGCCTTCTCAATAAGCAGCCGACGGACGTAATCGACCTTATCAAACGCTCCGGCCTGCGCGGACGTGGCGGTGGCGGCTTCCCCACAGGACTAAAATGGGAGTTTACCCATAAGCAGCAATCGGACATCAAATATGTAGTTTGCAACGCGGACGAAGGCGACCCCGGCGCATTTATGGATCGCTCCATCATGGAAGGCGACCCTCACTCTATCGTAGAAGCCATGTGTATCTGCGGTTACTCCATCGGTTCCAGTAAAGGACTGGTGTATATCCGCGCCGAATACCCCCTTGCCATCAGCCGGCTGAAAACAGCTATCGAGCAAGCCCGCAATTACGGTCTGCTGGGAGATAACATCTTAGGAACAGATTTCAGTTTCGACATCGAGATACGCTATGGAGCAGGCGCCTTCGTCTGCGGCGAAGAAACCGCCCTGATTCACTCCATGGAAGGAAAACGCGGCGAGCCGACTCTCAAACCGCCTTTCCCCGCCGAATCCGGTTATTTGGGCAAGCCTACCAACGTGAACAATGTAGAGACGCTCGCCAATATCCCTATCATCCTGACGAAAGGCGCCGAATGGTTCGCAACGATTGGAACGGAACGTTCCAAAGGCACAAAAGTATTCGCCCTTGCAGGAAAGATAAACAATGTCGGACTGATTGAAGTACCGATGGGGACTACGCTCCGCGAAGTAATCTACGAAATCGGCGGCGGCATCAAAGGCGGAAAGAAATTCAAGGCGGTGCAGACAGGCGGTCCATCGGGCGGCTGCCTGACAGAGAAGCACCTGGATACCCCCATCGACTTCGACAATCTTCTGGCTGCCGGCTCCATGATGGGTTCCGGCGGTATGATTGTGATGGACGAAGACGACTGCATGGTATCCGTCGCCCGCTTCTACCTGGACTTTACCGTAGAAGAATCCTGCGGGAAATGTACGCCTTGCCGTATCGGCAATAAACGCCTGCTTGAATTGCTGAACAAGATAACCGAAGGAAGGGGCACGGAAAAAGACCTGGACACTCTCGCCACTTTGGGACAAGTTATCAAAGACACCGCCCTCTGCGGACTAGGACAGACTTCCCCAAACCCGGTTCTGTCTACGCTGGACAATTTCCATGACGAATACCTGGAACACGTCCGCGACAAAACCTGCCGTGCCAAACAGTGCAAATCCCTGCTGACCTACACCATCAATCCCGAACTTTGCATCGGCTGCCATCTGTGCGCCAAGAACTGTCCGGCGGACGCAATCATCGGACTGGTACGCAAACCGCACATCATCAGCCCCGACAAATGTATCAAATGCGGAATGTGCATGGCACGCTGCAAGTTCAAAGCCATTCTCGTCTGTTAAAGTCTATTTACCATGGAAGAAAAACAAATTACACTCCAAATAGACGGTCATTTTATCACCGTCCCCGAAGGAAGCACCATTCTTGAAGCCGCCAACAAAATAGGTATCAACATACCTACCTTATGCCACATTGACCTGAAAGGAACCTGCATAAAAAACAATCCCGCTTCCTGCCGCATCTGCGTGGTCGAAGTCATCGGACGGCGCAACCTGGCTCCTGCCTGCGCCACCCGTTGCACGGAAGGCATGGTAGTAAAAACCAGTACCCTGCGCGTGATGAACGCCCGCAAGGTAGTAGCCGAGCTGATTCTTTCCGACCATCCCAACGACTGCCTCACCTGTCCGAAATGCGGCAACTGCGAACTTCAGACACTGGCACTGCGCTTCAATATCCGCGAGATGCCTTTCAATGGAGGTGAACTGTCTCCCCGTAAACGGGAAATCACCGCTTCCATTGTCCGCAACATGGACAAATGTATTTTCTGCCGCCGTTGCGAAAGTGTATGCAACGATGTGCAGACAGTAGGCGCACTCAGCGCCATCCGCCGCGGTTTCAACACGACGATAGCTCCCGCCTTCGACCGCATGATGACAGAGAGTGAATGTACTTATTGCGGCCAGTGCGTAGCCGTCTGTCCGGTAGGCGCATTGACCGAACGTGATTACACCAACCGCCTGCTCGATGACTTGGCAAACCCGGACAAGGTAGTCATCGTGCAGACCGCACCTGCCGTACGCGCTGCCCTGGGAGAAGAATTCGGATTCCCCCCCGGCACACTGGTAACCGGAAAAATGGTATACGCCCTGCGCGAACTGGGATTCGACTATGTATTCGACACCGATTTCGCAGCCGACCTCACCATCATGGAAGAAGGCTCCGAAATCCTGAACCGCCTGACACGCTATCTCAACGGCGACAAGTCCGTCCGCCTGCCCATCCTTACGTCCTGTTGTCCGGCATGGGTGAACTTCTTCGAACATCACTTCCCGGATATGCTGGATATACCGTCCACCGCCCGTTCCCCGCAACAGATGTTCGGCTCCATCGCCAAATCCTACTGGGCGGAAAAGATGGGAATCCCCAGGGAGAAGTTAGTCGTCGTATCCATCATGCCCTGCCTGGCAAAGAAATATGAATGCGACCGCGACGAGTTCAAAGTAAATGGCATCCCCGACGTGGATTACTCCATCTCCACCCGCGAACTGGCACGGCTGATTAAACGTGCCAACATCGGCTTCCCGCTGGTACTGGACAGCCCGTTCGACAATCCGATGGGCGAATCGACAGGCGCCGGCGTCATTTTCGGCGCCACAGGCGGCGTAATGGAAGCCGCCCTGCGCTCCGTCTATGAAATCTACACCGGAGAACCTCTCAAGAATGTAAACTTCGAACAAGTACGCGGACTGAACGGAGTCCGCCGCGCCACCGTCAATCTGAACGGATTTGAATTAAAAGTAGGCATCGCACACGGACTGGGCAACGCCCGCCATCTGCTGGAAGATATACGGAACGGGCACAACGAATATCACGTCATCGAAATCATGGCCTGCCCCGGCGGCTGCATCGGCGGTGGCGGCCAACCGCTGCACCACGGCAATTCGGAAGTATTATACGCCCGCGCCAATGCGCTTTATCGTGAAGACGCCAACAAACCGCTGCGCAAATCGCACGATAACCCGTACATCAAAAAACTATACGAAGAATATCTCGGCAAACCCCTGGGCGAGAAATCGGAAATGCTATTGCACACCCACTATTTCAACAAATCTATGGATTAACTTTAAACGAAGAGTATTATGTCAGATATAAAACTAGCCTGCGACGTGGCGGAACAAGTCAGAACGATTTGCGACAAGCACGGAAACAATCCGGGCGAATTAATCAATATTTTGCACGAAGCGCAGCATCTGCACGGCTACCTGCCCGAAGAGATGCAGCGCATCATCGCTTCCAAGCTCAATATCCCCGTATCGAAAGTATATGGGGTGGTCACTTTCTATACGTTCTTCACCATGACCCCGAAAGGGAAGCATCCCATCTCCGTCTGCATGGGTACGGCATGCTACGTGCGCGGTTCCGAAAAGCTGCTTGAAGAATTCAAGCGCGTACTAGGCATCGAAGTCGGCGAAACCACACCGGATGGAAAATTCTCATTGGACTGCCTGCGCTGCGTAGGCGCCTGCGGACTGGCTCCGGTAGTGATGATTGGCGAGAAAGTGTACGGAAGGCTGCAACCGATAGATGTAAAGAAGATTATCGAGGAATTGGAATAAATGTCCGGAATAAAAAAGCGGCTGCTTTGAAAAATCAAAGCAACCGCTTTAAAACATTTTTTTAACAACAGACAAAAAAAGCGGAGAGAACGAGATTCGAACTCGTGATACCCTTTAGGGGTATACACGCTTTCCAGGCGTGCCTCTTCAA
>ENA-UEPG01000348-UEPG01000348.1-human-gut-metagenome-genome-assembly--contig:-NODE-348-length-49113-cov-23.285301_pt1 | contig 49113 bp, 25 predicted proteins | sample MGYA00242893_ERZ507902 | MGnify/ENA primary metagenome ERZ507902 (study PRJEB26167, sample SAMN06115491) | human gut metagenome | host: Homo sapiens | place: China:Gansu | collected 2015-04-23...
GAAACAATGTACGGAGGATATACGGATGAGCGTTATACACGCAGCCAGACCAATATCGGTTTGAAATTCGATCTTGATATGCTGACAAAAGGGTTGAAAGCCGGTGCTTTCCTTTCTTTCGACAACTATGATTACCTGCAACTCTCTTTGAGCAAAGTCTATCCGACGTATGCCATCAAAACATATCGTAACTTTGCCGGTGAGGAACAGATCATGTACACCCAGATGAAGAAAACAGATGTAGCCACTTCACAGAGTCGGAAGTCGACTACCTTGCAGCAGACATTGGGTTGGAATGCCTTTGCCGCATACGAGAATACATTCAACCAAAAGCATGATGTATCGGCACGGCTGACTTACATGTACTCGAAAACAACGAATCAGGGAGTGACCCAGGACATCATCAATGCAAACTACGCATTGCGCTTAAACTATATGTATGACCGCCGTTATGCTGTGGAAGCCGACATGGCATTGATGGGAAGCAACCGTTTCAAATCGGGAAATAAATACTTCTTCTCGACTGCGGGTGGCCTTGCCTGGATTCTAAGCAATGAAGATTTCCTGAAAGACAATGAATACGTGAACTTCCTGAAACTGAAAACCAGCGCCGGTATATTGGGCTATGACAGAAGCACTGAACATTTATTGTATGAACGTGCCTGGTCGCAAGACGGCAGCTTCCGGTTCGGAACAACGAACAATGGCGCTACGGCTTACTATTCCACTTTTGTCCGTGCGGGCAATCCGAACCTGAAATGGGAAAAGGCAGCAGAATGGAACATCGGTGTGGAAGGCTTGTTCCTGAACAACCGCTTATATACCGAAATGAACTATTTCCGTGAGAAACATACGGACATCATCGGTTCTGTTGATGCCTCTTACGGGGATTATACTGGCAACTTTACCTACCAGGATAACATGGGCTCCGTCTTGAATCATGGTATAGAAGGAATGTTCACTTGGAGCGACCGCATCAACGACTGGGCTTATTCGGTAGGAGCCAATTTCGTATGGTCAAAGAATAAAGTATTGAAATGGAACCAGGTGAAACATGGTGAAGAATACCGCTACACAGTGGGGCGTTCTACCGATGCTATGATGGGACTGGTTGCCGAAGGATTATTTGGCAAAGATGTAGTCATCAACGGACATGCAACCCAGACGTTTGCCGATTATCAGGAAGGCGACATCGCCTACAAAGACCTGAACGGTGATAAAATCATTGACGGTCGTGACGTAAAGGAACTCGGAAACTCATTCCCACGTACTACATTGGGCATCGATTTCAATGTAAGTTATAAAGGCTGGGGGTTGTATCTTCAGGGATATTCCGAACTGGGCGTTCACACTTGGGCAACGAATGCTTATTACTGGAATAATGGAGAAGGTAAATACTCCAAACTGGCATTAGACCGTTATCATCCGGCAAACAATCCGACCGGAAATTATCCGCGCCTGACAACCACTGCTGGTGAGAACAACTTCCGCAATTCTTCTTTCTGGTTGAAGAATACAAGCTTCTTCCGTATGAAGAATGTTGAATTGAGCTACACGTTCAATCAGTTCTCCCCAAGTTCGGTAGTGAAGAAGATGAAGGTTTTCGCTCGTGGTGCAAACTTGTTTGTGCTTTCTTCCGTGAAAGATTTGGATCCTGAATTGCTGAATGCCGGTGTGACAAACTACCCGGTGACGCGTACTTTTACAGGCGGAGTCTCTTTTGTATTTTAATTTTGAACAATTAATAGATGGCAATATGAAACATATATTAGGAAGTTGCGTTTTAGCAGGTCTGTTTCTCTTTTGTGCTTGTGACGACACATTGGATACAAAGGTGACGTGGCAGATCGGAGACTCTGATACCTGGAGAGTGCCGGAACTTGCTCAAGGCGTACTATATAAAGCTTATAATGGCATAGCCAACCGCCCGGATTGTTTTGAAGATAACTTTCTGGATTGTGCTACCGATAATGCAGTGACTAATCTGCGCAGCTCTTCTGTCTATAAATTAAATATGGGTGGGATGACAGCGTTTAACAACCCGATCGGAAACTGGAGTAATGCGTATAACATGTTGAACTATGTAAACTCTTTCCTCGAAAACGGCTTGACCGACCAGGTGCAGTACAACCGCACCGATCCGGAAGTGGACAAGCAAATCAAGCTGCGTCTGGAAGGTGAATCGTATTTCCTGCGTGCATGGTGGCATTTTGAGCTATTGAAGATGTACGGCGGAAAGGCGAAGAATGGAAAAGCGTTGGGTATTCCGTTGGCAGATCATTTTATTTCGCAGGATGAGGCCGCGCAGAACGGTGAATTTCTTCGTCCTACTTATCAGGCAACAGTCGATTTTATCGTCAACGATTTGGATAATGCCATCGAGTTATTACCGAATGTGTATCAGGGAGATGACCTGGAGTTTGGTAATACACAAATCGGCCGTGCCACGAAAGCGGCGGCAGCTGTTCTGAAAAGTCGTGCGCTTTTATATAGCGCAAGCCCTGCCATGCAGGATGATGACGTGACGAAGATCACCGGCATGGGACAATTCGAAATTCTGAATCCTACGGTTTACCAGGCAAAATGGGAAGCGGTAGCCAAAGAGATCAATAAGATTCTGGGCATGGAAGGTTTCGGAACTTATGTTCCTGTTGCGGCTTCCTCCATTGCCGATGTGCAGACCGAAAGTTCCGATTATGCTTTCCGCAAATATTTTAATAGTAATCTACTGGAAGGCCTTCATTTCCCGCCATTCTATTATGGAAGTGCTCGTACCACTCCTTCTCATAATCTGGTAAAGGCTTTTTATGCGAAGAATGGTTATCCGGCAACCGATGTTCGTTCCGGTGTCGATCTGTCTGATCCTGATTTCGATCTGACGCAGCTTTATGCCGTACTGGATAATCGCTTTGCGCTGAATGTCTACTATCATAGTGCTATATTTGGCGATTCCGGCCAGCCGTTGGATATGTCCGAGGGTGGAAAAGATTCTCCTTCGTTTAGTGAGAATGCTACACGTACGGGTTATTATTTGGCTAAATTCGTTTCCAAGAAATCGGCTATGCTGAATCCGATTCAGACCTTAAACTCGGTTCATTACAATCCTTTGTTACGAAAATCGGAAGTTCTTCTTAACTTTGCCGAAGCTGCTAATGAGGCTTGGGGCAACCCGACGGTGAAAGCCGAAGGATGCCTGTATTCTGCATACGAAATATTGAAAACAATCCGTTCGCAAGCCGGGGGTATCAATTTTGATCTTTATCTGGATGAAATGGCTCAAAGTAAGGACTCGTTCAGAAAGTTGATTCAGAACGAACGTCGCTTGGAATTTACTTTCGAGAATCATCGTTATTTTGATATGCGTCGTTGGGTATTGCCGTTGAACGAAGAGGTGGAGGGTGTTACCGTTACCCGTAAGGAAGATGGTACATTCAGCTTCAAAGTACAGAAAGTGGAACAACGGAAATATGAAGTGAAAAACTATTTCATGCCGCTACCGTATGCAGAGCTGGAAAAGAATAAGAATCTAATGAATAATCAGGGTTGGGAATAACGTGCTGTTGATATAAATACTTATTTACAATGAAAAGACTAAATATATTATGGATAGGGCTGATAAGCGTTCTGATGACTGCTTGTTATGACGATTATGAAAAGGACTACGATAAGAGTTCTGTGTACTTTGCTTCGCAAAAACCTCTGCGGACACTGGTAGCCGATACAGATATGTCGATAAAGGTGGGAGTGGCTATTGGCGGTAAAAGAGAGGTGCATACCGATGATTGGGCTACGTTCGAGATCGATCCGTCTTTATTGGATGGTACGGGCTTGACACTAATGCCGGAAAACTATTATCAGTTGGCTAATCCGAATAAGATGACAATTAGCAATCCGAATCTGGCAATAGCAGATGTGAAAGTGACTTTCTCCGATGCTTTCTATGAAGACAATGCTGCTTTGAACAAGCACTATGCAATCCCTTTCCGGTTGGTCGATCATAATCAGGATGAAATTAGTACTGATGTGAATGGTAATTTGAAGGATTACAGTATTGTAGTTGTCAAATTTGTCAGCCAGTATCACGGTACCTACTTTGTGAAAGGAAAAGTTACCAATTTGTCTACCCAGCAGGTTACTGAATACAGTAACAAGGATTTGAGTCAGAATATGACCCGCGACTTTGTTTCGTTAGGTAGAAACAAAGTACGCAGACCGGGTTTCGGAAACACATTGGAAAACAATGAGTCGGTGAATCTGACAGTCAATCCGGATGGAAGCGTCAATATTGAAGCCGGAGGAAGCGTCGCTATCACGGATGCATCCGCCACATTAGATCCTGCAGCCGAATCATTGGAATTTGTAGGGAAACAGCCTAAGTTTACCCTTTCTTATAAGTACACGAAAGGTGGCGTCACTTATCAGGTTGACGAGGAACTGATTCGTCGTCAGAATCCGGAAGCAGATTTACGCTTTCAGGAGTGGTAGAATAGGTATTAGTTGATATAGTTTTTATCGCCAGCGAATTAGCTTATAGCATTTGTTAGCTAGTTTCTGGCGATATTGTTTTTATTTGCAGCCGATATTCTGTTAGCGTTTATACCACTTAAATTAACTTACGGCTCTGTCTTATGACAGAATAGATTTTCCTTTTTCTGTTATCATCCAATAACCTATCTTTTTCGAACCTTGTCGGATAATGAAGCCCTTCACTTTTAAATTGCGAAATGCTCTCTTGATCGTAGCACCGGAAACTGATAGAGATATGGCTAGATTATCATATGTTGATTGGTTATCTTTTACTATCAAATTTAATATATCTTTTTCTAATGGTGATAGTTTTAAAGGGTCATCACTCTTAATTATATTAGGTCTGTATATAATAAGTATAACTCCACCGTCCTCATTTATAAACTCCGGTTTGCGAAGTCCTGCTTTCGTCATACACCTTATAGATTTTATGAATACCTCGCCCCCATGATTCAATAAATCCGGTACGGTAAAAAGTTTCGGTGATAAGACGATTTCGGGGCTGCGAAGCGTGGGCACCCAATAGCTGTTCAATGGTCATCCCTTCGGGAAGTGTCCCTGGATTCCAGAGACGAATACGGTCATTATATATTTTCATCTGTATATGTACTCCTGTGTACAACTTATGCACAATGCTGTTGAATAAACTCTCCCGCAATGCATCTTCTGGAATTTCTAAAGGTTCAATGCGCTGCAATCCTTCATAATGGACAGGTGAAATGAGATACTTGGATTTCAATACTTCTATCACGCGATCGGTCATCTGAATGATGTTTCCATCCACTATGTCTTGAAACATCAGGTCGGCTTCATCACGACCAAACCTTCCGATACGAAATTGTACACTAGTGAAAAATTTTGCAGGGTTTTTGCCGAATAGAAGTAAAGCTGTATTGCGCAATTTACCTTCTCCACAGATAAGATTTAGATTGGAGAGTACTTTTTCCGTAGTTTCATTCAATGAATCCTTTGTGCAGCTATAGCAGCCTATTGTTTCTTTGAAAAGAAACCCGCTATTGACGTTAATTTTGTCAATGACGGGCAACTTATATTTTAAATTATATCGAACTCATGTTAATTTATATGTGATTAGAAAAATGGAGCGATCAGAGAACTAACCGCTCCGATGACAGAAGTAGATTAAAACAATCTTTCTTACCAATTCTGAACCTATTATTGTACCTGTATTATAGCTGTCACCGGTTTTACACCTTTTGCCGATGCCGTGAAGATGATGTTCCCCTTTTTATTCGAACTTCTCACAATTGCTGTGGCTGCTCCACTAAATAAATCCATTTCCGGATTTTGGAAAGGAAGTAGAGATGTCGGATCTCCGTTGGCAGTGGCTTCAAATGTTCCAGCTCCGCTGACAGAAAACTTCACGCGTCGATTATCAATAGGCACGATATTTCCGTCTTTGTCAGCTACCTGTATAGTGATATAGGCAAGATCATCGCCGGTGGGGGCAAGGGTGTTACGGTTTACCGTCGCCACAAGATGATGAGGCCGGCCTGCTGTGCGGACAGCTTTTTCAGCTTTGATTGCACCGTTGTCATCATATATCACAACTCTCAGTTCTCCGGGCTGATAGCGTACATTATTCCACATAAGGCGATAACGGTTATAGACCGTGGAATCGTTCTTTTCCCGGATGCCTTGACTTTTGCCGTTTATGAACAACTCGGCTTTCGAATATGATGTATAGACAAACACTGGAGTTATCTCTCCTTCGCGACCTTTCCAGTTCCAATGAGGTAGTATATGGAGTGTCGGGGAGTTGTTATTCCATTTTGAACGATAAAGATAATAGCGGTCTTTAGGGAGGGATGCGAGGTCGATTATGCCGAAATAGCTTGAGTGGCTGGGCCATGCATCTGTATCATAAGGGCTTGGCTCTCCGAGATAGTCAAAGCCTGTCCATACAAATTGTCCGATCACCCACGGATTGTCATCATCACGGGCAAAATCCAAATCAGGAACATTCGACCATGAACAACTCTCATTGTCATAACTGTTGGACTGGTTGCCTGGATGTAGTTCAACCTTGTGTTCACCAAATTCGACCGGGAAGAAATATTGTCCTCGCGATGAAACCGTTGAAGCTGTTTCCGAACCAAGAATTATCTTCTGAGGCAATTTTTCATAGAATTTTTCATAGAACTGAGGCTTATAATTGAAACCTGGAATGTCGAGAGCCGCAGCAAACCCGTTGTCAATCACAGCTCCTTCACCCACCTGATCCATGCCGCAGGTTATAGGGCGCGTTGTATCAAGAGCCTTTATTGTATTGCGAAGGCATATAAGTTCTCCCATGCCGGGTTCTCCCCATTGGCTTGGCACTTCGTTTCCTATTGACCACATAACCACCGACGGATTGTTCCGATAATGGCGTACCATGTTGGACACATCCTTTTCTGCCCATTCATTGAACACCGCACCGTATCCGTTGGGAGATTTAGGTCTAAAGCCCCAATCGTCAAAAGGCTCTATCATTAACATTATTCCCATTTCATCGCATAGTTCTACAAGCTCCGGTGCCGGCATATTGTGGGAAGTTCTGATGGCGTTAGCCCCCATATCTTTTAGCAAGCTAATCTGATGGTGCAAAGCAGAACGGTTTACGGCAGCACCGAGAGGGCCGAGGTCGTGGTGGTTGCAAACCCCTTTGAATTTAGTCGGTCTCCCATTTAGGAAGAAGCCCTTTTCAGGCACAAACTCAATTGAGCGGATCCCAAATCTCGTATCATAGGAATCCACCTCTTTACCATTGACGGACAATGTTGTCCTTGCTGTGTAAAGAGACGGACTTTCCGGACTCCACAATTCAGGATTATCAACAATAAAACACTGGGTGTATTCCTGTCCTCTTGCACAATAGACGCCTTGGGATTTGGCAACCTCTTCTCCCTTCGGATCCAATATGACGGTGGAAACATCGATATTCTGACGATTGGATGCACCTGCGATATCCATTATGAGCTGTATAGAGGCATACTCGGCCGATACTTTCGGCGTAGTAACAAATGTACCCCATGTAGGAATATGTATTTTATCGGTTATAACCAAATGTACGTTGCGGTAAAGACCGGCTCCCGGATACCACCGCGATGCACGCTCGAAGTTCTCTAGCTCAATAACCATATTGTTGTACCCGGGTCTTACTTCATCGGTGACATCAACATAAAACGAGTTATATCCATACGGCCAAAACACAACCTCGCGCCCATTGACAATGACACGGGCATTACTCATGGCTCCGTCAAAAACAAGAGTTATACTACGTCCGGCAGTATCGGGCACTTCAAATGAGGTACGATAAGTCCCTTTCCCAATAAATGGCAGACCACCAGTACGCCCTGTTTTGACGGTTTCTTCCTTTTCTCCATTTTGTTCGACTGCTACAGTCTGGAGATCATTTGCTTTATCAAAAGGCCCGTAAATAGCCCAGTCATGGGGAATTCGGACTTGTTGCCATTTTGTGCCACCATTTGGCCTGCCTTTCGTGAATTCCCAACCGTCTTTTAAGGTTGTAACGGTTCTCATTGCGCTAATATTTAGCGCAATGGTTCCTGAAAACACGAATAATAACAATGGTATTAGATTTTTTGAATTCATATTTCCTTATAAAGGGTTCTCAATTCCGGAACTTGCTTCTGTATTATAAGCATGACTCCAATTCATCTTGACGAGATCGACTATTATGTCATAAATACCGGTTCGTTCATTCTCAATCCATAAATTCCATTTATCATCAGAAGATGAAAGTTTTGTCTTGTCGTTAGGGTCAATCCCATACCAGATATTATTTTCATCATCTACAATCTTAAAGTTCATCCACGGCTCAGATACATTGAGTTGCACGGAATAAACACCATCTTTATTCTTTACGGGCAACATTGTAGCCAAAATGTTCTGACCATCTTTGTCATAGATCTTGAGATGTGACGGATGATGATTTACTATTGTTTTGCCACCGAAAGCATCAAGAGCTTTTGTTGGCTTTCCATCTGTGGTAAATGCTCCCATTCCGTAAGCCCCCCAACCGAGATTATCATAGAAGGCTGGTTTCCAAATGCCATCTACTTGAGGCTCCCAATAGAATATTCCCGGGCATTGAGGTATGGTTTTCATTCTATTGAACAAGTCAATCATTACCTCATGGGCGAGTCCTGGCTTTCTGACATCGAATCCGGTTTCACAAATCATCACCGGCACATTAAACTGTTCGATTGCCTCCCGGACATATTTTTCTGCATTTATATTGCTGTGAGTCGCGTCAGCCGCATCACTGTTCCACTGTTCTTCAGTCGGATAGTGTGACAGACCTATCATATCGAATTTTCCTCCAGACTCCTTAAAATCGGGGAAAAACCATCGTGCATTTTCTGTACCTCCGAGATGGACTATTACGCTTGCATCCGGGAAAACCGATTTAACGGCATCATAGCCGGCATTGCTAAGTATAGTGTAATTGGTAAATCGTTCAGGCCCGGATTTATCCCAGTCTATTTTACCATACATCATGGCGATACCGCTATTGGTTTCGTTTCCGACCTGTACCCATTTAGGAGATATCCCTTCGTTTTTAAGAGCCTGCAGAACATCTTTTGTGTGATTTGCTAATGCAATCCTAACCTGTTCCATCGTCATGCCCTCCCATGCTTTAGGTACATTTTGGTGTTCGGGATCTGCAAAACTGTCGCTATAATGGAAATCTATCATAAGGTCGAGCCCCTGTGCATGGGCACGTTTTGCTTTTGCGACCACATCAGCTTTGTCACACCAAGGACCATATCCGTAATCTTTGGGGTTATCCCATACACGAAGTCGAATAGCGTTCATGCCAATCTCCTTCATGAGGGCGAATATATCCGTTTCTACGCCGGAGATATTGTAAAATTTCATCCCTTCGGCTTCCATTTCTGTACACCAGCTTATATCCGCTCCTCTTGCGAATCCTGTCATGTCATAATCTCCCGTAGGATCATCCGAATTTTCAATTTCCGGGAATGTTGTTTTTTCATCAGCGCTGCATGATGTTGTCATGACTCCGCATAATATCGCCAATGTCGTGAATATGTATTTAAGTTTTTTCATCTTTAAAAAGAGATTGATAAGTTAATTGTTATTTGTGAATTTTGTCGGCTTACCTGCCTTCAGAGTTATTTTGTTTTGACCCTTGCCGAAAACAGAGATTGTCACAGACTGGTCTGTGTCCGCTAATAGAGTAGCTTCCACATTATTACCATTCCAATTAAGTTCTCTAAGTAAAATCCCTCCACGTAAGGCTACTCCTTTTATTGAACCTTTAGCCCATGCTTTGGGAGTGGCCGGCAGGAGTGAAACCACACCGGGTTCGGAATACACAAGCATCTTCATTATCAACGATGGATAACCTCCGGAAATATCGAGATTGAATGTTCCACCCGGGTCGTGGGTAGAAACCAAGTTATTATTCCAATAGCTTTTTCCTAGCCATTTCAACATATCGTAAGCACTCTCAGATTCTCCTATTGAACTTGCTGCGAAAGCCAGTTGTACCATGCCGAAAGCCATTATACCACCGTTGTCGCGCCTGCGGATTTCCATTCGGCGGTCAATTGCCTTTCTGCACCCATTTTTCAGCTCTTCACTATTCATAATCACGGGGTCATGAAGGTCGTAGAGTCCAAAGAGTTGTGAAGCATGTCGATGTTCATGATTATCTTTCAGGTCTTTCCATAACCATTCACGAATTTCGCCATTTTCATTAAGCTCATATTCCGGCATTATCGTCAGCATGGATTCCCATTTAGTAATTTTGTTCTGGTTTACATTCAATATTTTACTTGCGTCAATTATGGCGCGTAAAAGTGCATTGACACCCATTATTTCCATTGTAGCATTTATACAAGCCTGGCTTGAGCTATTCAGAGGATTGTTTTCAGGAGAATATGACGGGCAAAACACAAGTTTGCCATTATTCCCTTCTATAAGAAAATCTTCATAGAAAAGTGCAGACTGTTCCATGAAAGGAAGTGCTCTTTTGCGTAAGAAATCCTTGTCCTGCGTATAGAGATAATAATCGTAATAGAACATTGAATACCATGCTGCTCCCACTGTCCAGAATGTCATAGGCCATGTAGCGTCGAAATGGTTGTTGAGACCATGTGTTGCAAAATGTGACGGGATATATATGCCTCTGCAATCAAATAACTCTTTGGCATTTGTCTTAAAATCATCAGTCAAAGATTCAAGTTTGTCAAAAAGCGGTAACATTAGTTCCGGTGTATTTGCCTGTAAATAATGTGAGACAGCTACTGGGAGATTGCCATTGGTGGTAAAATCGCTTGCCCAAGGCGGAGTAACCGTGCCGCCCCATATTCCCTGGAGATTTGGTGGGTTGATTCCGGTGGCACATATGATATTGTATCGAGCGGCATCAAAAAGTTTCTCGATTAATGCCGGATTCTCGCCTTGACTTGCCAGCAGTTCTTCGGAAGACTTTGCACGGTCTTCTTTTGTGGCATTTAAGTCGAGTGATACACGTTCAAATAAATCTTTGTGAACACTCTCATGTGGTTTAAGTAACGTGGCATAGTCTGTCGGGAGAGAATTAATACGTGCGAGGATGTCATTAACCTTTGATTTATCCATGTTGTAAGAAGGTTCCACCCATGCAAGCAGCAAAACATTTTTAGCATCTCTGACAATCAAGTTGCCATTTTCAGCCTTGACTTTACCGTCGGCTTTCACAACTTTTACAACACCATCGTAACCTTGCAGACTGCCGTTCCAAGTTTTCTTGTACCAGCCACGGAAAGTCAATTCATTGTTTTTGGACTTGTTTTCAATCTTTTTCAGCCCGTACCCTTCATCATAGTGGAACTTGTCAACCCACCATTCTATTTGCTCTGTTATCTGGCTCAGACTTAAAGTGGCGTTGATTCTTCCGTCATTCTCGGCTGTGAACTTGATGACACACACTTTGTCTGGACGGGATATAAACATCTGTCGGCTGAAAGTGCCATTGGTGTCACGCCATTTAACCTCGATTTCACCAGTCGTGAAATCAACTGTACGGGCATAATCGCTTGTTCCAACCGAATCGCTGACGATATTCAGACGAAACGCCGGGACATAGGGGTCTGACCAGTGAATATCATGAAACCCTTCGGCAGTTGCAAGATTCACGATATACTGCGATGCTTCGCCATACTGATCGTTGAAGAGCATCTGGCGCACCTCTTTCAAGTGCTTTCCCTGGCTTACGGGAAGATGAGGTTCGTTGAGCGGAAGAAATAACTGGGCATGATTGAACACGATGGATTCTTTGTAAGGATTGCCTTCTACCATTGCTCCCATGATGCCGTTGCCGGTAACAACCGATTCTTCCCAATTTTTAGCGGGTCGTGTGCTGAACACACCACGTTGAGGATGATATGAGATATCAATGTTCTTCGCCATCAGTGTCACTGAAAATGACAATAATGATAAGAAAATGAGAATCTTATTCATATTATTTTTTTATTTGGATAAGGGTATTTAATTGTTTTTCTCTCGGGTGATATTGATTTTATCGACAGTTATGCCAGTATCCTGCCATACCAGTTCGTTACTATTATTAGCAGGATTGATATGATATCCCCGCAGGCATACGGTAATTTGTTTCCCGATATGCTCGGTGGTAGCTGTCGTAGTATAACTCATGGTGTATGTTTGGAAGTCAGTATCGCTTATGTTGGCATACTCCTGTTGAGCGAGTACCGTAGCATTAGAGAAATCTCTGGATGCGCCTTCAAATACAACGAGTTGAATGAGCATTTTGGTTTTCTCTGCATCTTTCCATTGGTCGCGCGTGGCATTGATATTAACAGTATAAGTGCTGTTTCCACGTACCTTCTCAGACAAAGTCTGCCAAACCTGCTTACTATATGTCTGGATATATAGCGCATAGTTTCCGTCAACTGATTTGTTTTCCAACATCCAGTGATTCTTTGAAATCAGTGAATTACTCAAAAGGCCATCCCAAGGAGTGACTCCATCCACATAACCGGCATTATTCCATCCTGGTATAAGAGAGAAATCCGTGATTACCTCATCGCCAGATGCAAGCGGCTCAAATGACGGATTCTCGATACGGATATTTATGGCACCGGGCATCTGTTCTTCAACAGCACTCATCAAATCGCTAAGTTCACTCTCCAAAGCGAGGACATCCTCTTGATTCCAGACATGGCCGGAATCGCCAAAGAGACCTTGTATGCGCCCGACAGCCTCACTTAGACGGTCGATATCCGCCTGAACTACTCCGTTCGCTGCGGCTGATTCTATAAGTGCAGTGGCATCGGACAGCATAGAGCGGAGATTTGTAAGAGAAGGATTTACAGACATCTTGAATGTGTAAAGAGCCTCATCTATCGTTCCACAATATCCATCCACAGTTTCTTGTGGTGAATTCAAGTCCCAATATATAGCATAACCCTCGTCAATGGCGGCAGACAATATTGCCTTGCTTCCTTCACGATAATTTCCTTCATTCGGGCCTTCGACTGCGGTTTCCATAAACGCTTTGGCATCCGTCAGGTGTTTGTATAGATGTTGTTTGAAGACACGTTCATTGTTGTCTTCACACGCCGTCAGGCAGAAAAGAGCCATCAAGCATAGTATGATATCATTTTTCATTTCTATAAGATTATTTATAATCGGGTGAATTTTGTTTCATTGCCGGATTAGCAGCCAATGCTGAAGATGGTAGCGGCAGATAGTAGTAGCGTTCAGGTGAGGTTCCGGCATCTTTTGATATTGACTTTATGTGGTCTATAAGAGTGCCGAATCTAATCATATCGCGTTTACCGCAACCTTCGTAGAAGAATTCCCGACGACGTTCATTGTAAAGTTCTCTGCGAAATCCATCAATAGTGAAATCTTCTGTTTCGTATAAAGATACCTGAGCCCGGTGACGCACCTTGTTGGCTGCTATGATTGCCTCCGGAAGATCAGAAGTAGAACCTAACAGGAGAGATTCTGCATACATCATCCAGATGTCTGCCCATCTGAGAACGGGGAAATCGGTTGAGGAATTTTCCCCATTAGAAGTTTCAGCAGGATACTTTGTAATCATGACCTTTTCAGCCTCGCAAAGAGGGTCATACTGGAGGCATTTCTTACGGATATCATTATCAGCGAATGTGTTGTAGAAATTTACTGTTACGCTTAGATCTCCCCAACCTTGATAAACATCATAGGACTTGTCACGTACAACCGTACTGCCTTCGGCATCCCACAGTTTATACATATTTACTTGGAACAGGCTTACATTGCTTACCCCGTCAGCAGGTAACGACCATAAACATTCCTTGTTGGCAAATCCTTTGATTTTGAACACATCCTTATAGTCGGACAGCAGTTCATAAGTTCCATAGACCTCAGGATTCTCTATCAGTCTTGCACATGCTTCCCTACATTCATCATACTTTTTCTGGACCAAGTATGTCCTTGCCAAAAGACCTTGTGCGGCAGCCTTTGTCAAATGAACATAACCAGCCTCACCTGATGCTTGAAGTTCATCTTTGGTCAACATTCCTTTCTGGCACTCGGAAAGTTCTTTTTCTATGAAAGCATAGATTGTTTCCGGTGATTCCTGCGGGATAAGATAACGGTCATCGGTAGAGCTGGTAATCAACGGAATATCTTTGAACCACTGTACCAGTGTGAAATACAGGAAAGCTCTCAAGGCTCTGCCTTCACCCATATAACGGGCTCTACTTTCCTCACTCATTTCCACTTCGGGCATTTTATCAAGCGCCTTGTTGATATAGGATATCTGATTCCAAAAGAATTTGTAAATACCCCAGTCAACCGCAGCCGGGTAGGTTCCGGACCAGTTACTGTAATTTATGAATTCCGGATTACAATTGCGGGCCGCGCTGTAGTCGGTACAGGCATCCTCAACAATATATTGCCAAAGAGAAAAACCCTTATAGCTTTCATTCAGACCGCCATAGGCTGAGTTAAGACCTTCGCGGATGTCGTTTTCACTTTTCCAGAACGTATCGTCACTGATAGTGCCGTAGATTGTTTCATCAAGATCACAACCAGCAAGAATGAATATCTGGACGATTGCAATCATAGTAATATATATACTCTTTTTCATTTTTTCTGTGGTTTTAGAATGTAAGATTAATTCCCATTACATAGCTACGTGTAATCGGGGCAAGATTCCAACTGTTATCCACCCCCCATATATCAGGATTCAAACCCTTATATTTGGTGAAGGTCGCCAGATTGTTGCCTGTGAGATATACACGGATTTTCTTGAGGAAGAATGTGGATGCGAAATTGTGCTGCCACGAGAGAGTCACTTCACGCAAACGTACAAATGAAGCATCTTCTATACAGAATGTACTTATAGCGAGCTTGCTGTCAACCGGACTGGTAAGGCTTGGAATGTCAGTGTCGGTGAAATCGGGAGTCCAACGATATAATGCTTCCCGGCTGAGGTTACCATATTCTACGGGAGTAGGGTCAATCAAAGCCAGTCTATTGTAGTTGACCGCCTTCTTGTTGAAAACTCCATCGAACATGAATGATAACGACCAATCCTTGTAAGTTATAGTGTTATTGAATGTTCCCATGATTTCAGGATATGAGCTCCCAAGATATATCCGGTCAGCGTCATCTATTTTCCCATCTCCGCCATCAGCTGTTTTTTTGCCACTGCCGTCAGATGTGGCATGGTCCAGAAATTTGGGCTCACCAGGTTTGGCACCATATTTGGCTGCCGCCTCTCGTTCATTTTCTTGCCATACGCCCAAGTATTGATAACCGAATAACGCACCGACAGGGTATCCTTCACGGTTGCAGCCAGCATATCCCATAAGGGCATTTCTCTTACCGGTTCCCCACACCTCGGCAGTCCAGACCATATCATTGTCAAACTTGGTGATTTCGTTACGGTTATATGAAACGGTAATGCTTGGAGTCCAGCGCAAATCGTTGCCCAAGAAATTGAAATAGCCGTCTATACGTGCTTCAACGCCGTAATTAACTAGTTCACCTTTATTTAGGGTGATTTTTGAATAACCGGTTTCTACCGGTTTTGAACGGTCCATCAACAAATCAAATGATTTCTTATAATAACCGTTTACTTCCATCCAGAAATATTGGCTTCCTAATTCAAAACCAAGATTGGCGGTGCGGACACCTTCCCATTTCAAATCCGGATTGGGAAAATATCCACCATTCCAGGTAACACCGTTCTCTGTAATGCCTCCGGTATATACAGGGGTATAAGCAAGCAATGCTTGTGAACGACCGGTAGGTATATTTGCATTACCGGCAAGGCCATAGCCCAATTTGAGTTTCATGCTATTGAAGAAGTCACAATGATAGAATTCTTCTTGGTCTATTCTCCAAGCGGCTGCAATAGATGGAAAATAGCCCCATTTGTTTTTTGGCGCAAATTGCGTGGCACCGTCCATGCGGAAATTTGCAGTAATCAGATAGCGGTCATCATACGAATAATTGACACGCACAAGGTACGAGGAGAGTGCTTTTTCATTCCAAAAACTGCTTATCTCGCGGTTATTTTTCTCAAGAATGTTATTCATCTGGTAATATTTAATCTGTGGTGATGAAAAACCTTCTCCACTCATATCGTTACCACGGTTACGGAAGCTTTGGTAGTTGATACCACCCATTGCATTGATATTATTTTTGCCAAATGTTTTCGCATAAGTCAAGAGCAAATCGAAGTTCATGTTCATATTATTACTATGAGCTATGCTACCCTTATCTCTTGTATAGCGTTTTTCCTGATAAAAGTATTCTTCATAAAAACGACATTCAAAACCGGCACGTCCCTCAATTTTGAATCCGGGTAAAAATTCATAAGAAATATTTCCACCAAGGCGAGTTGTGTTTGCCTCTGAGAAGTTCTCGGTATCCCATTCATTCAAGAAAGGATTTTCATACCATGAAACAGATGCCACAGGGAACTTGGAAAGTGCTCCGGTTTCATCGAATTTGCCACATGTTGGAGCAAAATGAATCGCATTTTGATAACTGTTCTTGTTTTTATCAGTATTTTCTTTTGTATAAGCAAGGTTTACCATGAAAGCGACCTTGCCTTTTCGATATGATAGCTTTGAATCGACATTGAATCGTTTATAGTTGTATGGACCGACAATGCTGCTGCCGTCATAATAGCTTCCGGAAACACGATATTTCAACACATCATTTCCACCTGAAACAGAAAGATTATGTTCCTGTGAAAGAGGAGTTGTTTTGGTCAATTCCTTCTGCCAGTCAGTATCTGCAACCGTTCCAATAGCCTCAAGCGGATATGGATAAAAATCTCCCTCGTATCCCTCAGGATAACCATAACTGAAATCCTTGTCGTGTGCCAGATCATAATAGAAACGTATATATTCCTCACTATTCATCATATCAACCGTCCTGCCGACTTTCTCGATTGACAGTTTGGCTCCGTAATCGACAGTTACATTACCGACATTGCCTGATTTTGTTGTGATTATAATAACACCGTTTGCACCGCGTGAACCATAAATAGCAGTAGCAGATGCGTCTTTCAATACATCTATTTGTTCAATGTCATTAGGACTGATGGTATTGAGGATGCTCATATCGGATAACGGTAATCCATCAACCACCACAAGAGGCTCGCTGTTTCCGCTCAAAGAGCCGACACCGCGCAATAGTGTAGTGTTTGTAGAGCCCGGGTCTTGATTGTGAGTATTAATATACAGCCCCGGCACTCTGCCTTGTAGCATTTGTATGGCGTTAGTGGCATTGCCTTGGGTCAGTTTATCCGCTTTGATGGATTCCACTGCTCCGGTCAAATCGCTTTTTTTAGCAGTTCCGTAACCGATTACGACAACTTCGTCGAGTTTTTGGGTATCTTCACCCATCACTACATTCAACGTTCTCTGATTTGTTATCGTGATTTTCTTCGTAAGATAACCGATATAGGTAAATGACAGCACATCACCCTTTTTGACCGAAAGAGCAAAATTACCGTCTAGATCCGTTACCGTACCTGTGTTGTTAGCCTCATTTTTGATACTTACGCCAATAAGAGGCTCACCGGAGTTATCCTTCACGACACCTGTTATTTGTATAGATTCGTTAGAGAAATCTACTTCCTCCGACAATGGGGTTGCTTGCAGGTCTAATAGACCCAGCAACAGGAACCCCGTTAGAATGAAGTGCAAAATTCGATTTTCCATAATACAGATTTTTGCTGTTTACTATATTGATAATGATTTTATTTACATACTACTTTGTGATATGGCTAACTGCAATAACACTTTCCCCCGGAGTTGAATCTGCTTCTCGTGGATAATAGATTGGAGCATTTTTCTGAATGGGTAGAATTCGCAATTCAAGTTGCTTGCAGTCTTTAGGCAGACGCCAGAGAGCATATTGGAAATGACGCCCGTTATAAAAATTATCATCAATGAACTTGCCGTCAGCATACAGTCTAGCAACATCACCATGATATTCGATATCGAGTAAGCTATTGTGCGAGGGCACACTGATGTGATATATTGCCGCATCTTCAAAGTCCGCATCCTCAGGCTGTTCAGCAACATCGTTAATGCCTATTGTGATTGTACGCAAAGGGCCAGCATCCTTAACTTTGCTGAAGTTTACTTTTGAGGCTTTTAATTTGTTTTCGGGTTGTAACCCTAAATGATTGGCATATTTCTCAGTAAGCAGATATATGTCAACTTGCTCACTACTGTAAATAGGAGTGGTTTCATTTAGCGGCTTAACTCTTTTTAGGACTTTCCCATTGATATTCATTTCGGATTCAATACCATCGATTTTTTGCATATATAGTCGTATACGACCGACATTGCTCAAATCTTTGTATATGATTTGCGCAGTTGCATATTTTAGGCTTATATCTCCGATTTGAATGTTTACCGGGAAGATAGCCATTGTACCCGAAGGAATTGTCATTCCCTTTTGCGGGAATTTAGTGCCGCAAACATCAAAACGGACATTCTTTTTATCGGTCAAGGTCTGCAAACGTTCATAGTTATTTATGAACACAAAAGCAGTATCGCCATTTGAACGGTAGCTCCAGCGCAAATAACTGTCATCACCCTGCTTCGGGGCCTTGTCTTTCATGGGAAAATAAGCTTCCATTGGCGCGAGAGTCTCTCCGAAAGTGTTCGTGAACAAGTGAAGTTTGCGAAGGGTATAGTAATGTGGATTCTTTTGACCGAATTCACCTAATGGAGCCTGATACTCGTATGTTTTTACAGGCAAGTCGCTATAATTGGTAGCGATGGTCTTTTGTGTTTCATTCAGATAAGTAGTTTTCCCGTCAGGATTAGTTCCACCGTGGTACATGTAATATCCCAAAAGGTTACTGCCTGAACCGAGTTTCACGATTGCCATCGAATAGGCATCTTCGGGATACATATAAATACGTCGGTGGTATGAGGGAATCATGCCGCCGCCCAACTCGCATGTGAAGTAAGGATAGTTCTGGTCATCCTTGTTTGGAGAACTCATGCCACCGTTTTGTCTTGCTTCGAGGTCGCCCATATCACCCCCAAGTCGATAAGCTTTGAAATGGAATGCCCGCCAGTAATCCCCGGATGCCTCGTTAGTGCTTCGTTCCCAGCAGCCATCAGCATAATCGCCATATAAAGGCAACATCTCACCGAAAGGTACAGGAGAGGCAAGTTCCGGCCAGCCGGTACGGGTATAGAAAGGCAAGTCATAACCTATTTCGTTGGCGATTTTTTTCAATGCCATAAGATAACTGCCCTCTCCATAGTATTCATTATCGAACTGACATGCTATGATTGGACCGCCATCTTTCCATTGCAGCCCCTGAATTTGGGCGAATACGTTGCGGTACCATTGTGTGGTAATGTCCATGAATACTGAATCTTCAGTGCGTATTTCGCACCCCTTTGAGTACACCCAGTCGGGCAGTCCGCCCAATCGGGCTTCTCCGTGGCACCACGGCCCGATGCGTACAATTGCCGGCAGGTCATGCTTTTTGCACAGATTAAGGAATTTACGCAGATTCCGCTGACCACTCCAGTCGAGTTGACCTTCGATTTCCTCAATATGGTTCCAAAAAATGTAAGTGGCAATGATGTTCACACCACCATCTTTCATTTTAACCAGTTCTGTTTCCCATTCTTGTTCAGGAATACGCGAATAGTGAATTTCGCCCATCACCGGCACGACTCTGCGTCCGTTGATGATGAGACTTTTGGAATCCCATCGGATTTCATCCGGTTGTTTTTTGTTGTCCGAAACAACATCTTTTGCCATCATAGTTCCGGAAAGGAACGAAAAAATGAGTGGCATGATAAGATAAGAATACCTCATAAGTTTTTTATAGTTTTAAGATTTTAAGAATTCTGATACAAAATTAGGAACTAATAAAGGCTTGCCAAATCACTCTTCCGACATAAAAAGTGATATTTCGGTCATATCTAAAAATATTTAAGGCACAAATCAGGCATATTTGTCCGTTATATAACCTTTCTTCTATCCTGAATTATTTTTTCATTATCTTTGCATTACTTTTATAACCACCATCTTATGAGTAGAATCCTTGTTATTGCATTTGCTATCTTTACCTGCATCCTTCCAGTGTCGGCGGAATTGCCTATGTCTTTCCACAATGTGCTTATGCCCGGAACTGGGACTGCTTATTGCATGGAGAAAGATGAGAAAGGGTTATTGTGGATTGGAACAGGTGATGGGCTTTATTGCTACGATGGATATCGATGTCATCATAGAGAAGGTAACCTATCTATGAATCCTTATGGAATACAGGCAATGACAATAATAGATGATGATATTTATTTGGGCTGTGATAATGGATTCTATATCTATAATATCAAAACCAATAAATTTAAGTGTCTTATTTCAAATATTAGAGAAGTTAATGCGACCCTATCTTATGGCAACATCGTTTACATCGGTTGCAAAGAAGGTCTATGGGCCTGGGATATGAACAAGAAAGAGGCTCGGTGTGTAGCCGAAGGGCTTAAATCAGTTTATGCTATTGCAGAGTATGGTGAAAATCTATTGATAGGTGCCTTAGACGGATTATTTTTAGTAAAAAACGGAAAAGTCTTCAAAAGAAACTATTCAAATTATGTAGGTGTGATTTTGCGTGATTTTAATGAAGGTTTCTTCTGGATTGGGACAGAAGGGAACCTGTTTTATTACGACGCAAATATGGATAAGTTACAGCCCGCTATAGATATGAGTGGGAATTATGTGAAAGCTTTATCATTTGATTCCCGCAACAATCTTTATATAGGAACCGATAATGGATTGTACGTTATAGCGAACAATAAAATTAAGTTATTCCAGCACGATTCCAGTAATTCATCCACCATTCAGAATAATATCATATGTGATATATATATTGACCGTCAACAAAACATTTGGTTGGGAAATAATGTTGGATTTTCTATGATTCCTTATAAGTCTTCATGTGATATCGTATCGCTTGGTGATTTGACAGGGAATGTCGGCGGTAACTTAATATATGCAATTTCTCAAGATAAGGATAACAATCTCTGGCTTGGAGGCACGGACGGCCTGATACGCTATTCTGAATCTCAAACAGGAAATGAGGCGGATTGGTATAAGCAATCCGGTAACGGATTACGGATTCTGCACAACCGTGTCCGTGATATATATAATGATCGCGACGATGATGTATGGATTCTTACAGACCATGGCATTAATCTCTATGACAAAGGCACAAAAAAATTAATTAACTTCATCGTTGAAAATGACAATGCCAACTATTCATGCCGGTGGGCTTATGACATATATATGGACAAAGAGCGGAATTTGTGGATTGCCGCTTTTAATGAAGGGGTGTTTGTCGTGAATAAAGATACACTCATAGCCTCTGGCGGAAAATGTAAAGCCGCTGTCTTTTATGGAAAGAATAACGGAAAACTTGCTGGAGAACATGTGTATCATATTGTACCTGATAAACAAGGACGAATATGGGTATCCTCTAATGGAGGAATTGACCGTATTAATCCTCATGATAAGAACGTTACGCACATTTCAGATGAATCGGCAACATCAATGCTTTCCGACAATCAAGGCAGAGTATGGACTTCTTTTGAAAATGGGATACGTTGTTATGATAATGAAGGCAATATCATAAACGATTACTACTTTCAAAAAAATGACCAGAATATCCGATTTATAAAACTTTTGGAATTAGATACCCTTATATGGGCTTTTACTCAGAATGATTGTCGAATTATATATCCTAATGGTAAGGTAAGTATTTTTTCTCTGCCAGACATTAATATTCAATCGGCATATTATTCCGAAAATGAACAAAAAATATTGCTTGGGGGAATGGATGATCTTGTGTATATTGATTATAAAATAGCCAGACATTTAGATAGTAGCCAACGCTTTATTCTTACAGGGCTGCGAATAAACGGACATAGTTATGAGTCAGATAAAGCAACAGCATACATTGATGAATTAACCTTGAAATACGACGAAAACAATATAGAATTCCTTCTTACCGATACCCCTGACAGCAAAAAAATCTCGCCTCTATATTCATACAATATCGAAGGAAATGGAGGACAATGGCTTCCATTGAGTGTTGACAAAAAAATAACCGTTAACGGGCTTCCCCATGGAAATTATGAATTGGTAGTATGTTCTGTTGATGGAATGGGAAACCGTTTGGGGGAAGTATATAGGCTTGCAATTAGAATTACACCCCCATGGTATCTTTCAATATGGGCAAAATTAATCTATCTGCTTATGATAGGTCTGTTGATATGGGGAGTGCGACATTTTTATTATGTAAGGAAAAAGCTGCAAGAAGAGAAGGAAAAAAGACGTAAGATTTTAGAGCAACAAGAGATGCGAAGCCTTTTTTTCCGTAATCTATCCGTTGAAATTAAAAAATTGCTGACCCTCATCATAGTACCTGCTGAAAAACTGCTTGGCTCTTCTCCGACAAAAGAACTTAAAACTCTGACGGAGGATATACGGTTTTCAGCTACCCAGATTAATGCGCTTATCAGACAGGCCTTTGACTTGAATAATCCGAAGAATTCAATTATGAATCTTCATATTGCGTCAATAGATGTCGTACGGTTTTGCCGGGGATTCATTCATATCTTTGAAGAGAAACATCCTGAATTTAATACTCTAAATTATATCTTTCAGTCTGAGACAGCTGAGTTGCACAAGAAAATATTGATTGTCAGATTTGATTCAGTTTTCAATATTTTAGTCAGCTATTTAAGCCGTCATACTATTCCCGGAGGCAGTGTGCAAATGCTTCTAAGGCAAACCGCCGACCGACTTATTATAGAATTAAAAGCAGCTCCGCTGATAACTGACAGTCAAAATACAGACAGGCTATTTGATCGCTATAACCAACCCACAAATACTTCTGACGAAATCGCCAACAGCGAACTTTATCTTGCCCGAGAATATATAATATCAATGAAAGGCAATATTGAAGCAACTTACAGCCATGACGAAAAAGGGTTATCATTTAAAATAATCCTCCCTTTAGATTCTGAAGAACAACGAAACGAATATTCTGACGGTCATTCTGTGACTAAAACTGAATATTCTCGTATCGAAGCGAAAAAGAAATCAAAAACTCCCAATGATAAGGATAATGAAGAATCGCTTTTAATAATCACAAATACAATAGAGAAGCATATTACCGACTTTGATTTCAATGTTTCAATGCTCCAGTTTGAATTAAATATGGGAGAAAAGACTTTATATAGGCGCGTAAAGCAACTAACAGGGTTAACACCGGTAGAATATATACGCCACATTCGCATGAATCGTGCAGCACTTTTATTAAAAGAAGGGAACTTTACCGTTTCTGAGGTGATGTATATGGTTGGATTTTCTAATTCCGGCTATTTCTCGAAATGCTTTCAATCTGTTTATGAAACGACTCCTACTAAGTATAAACAGAAATGGAAACAGCCACAACCAGAACGAGATAAAGAAGAAAGAGACTAATCCAACAGGCACATTAGCCTAAATTCTATTGAACTCATGTTATCATAGTAACTTCTACTTCAACTGCTTGAGAAACTCTGTCGGAGTGATATTAAATTCTTTCTTGAAACACTTTGTAAAGTAGTTTGGATCTGATATACCGACGGCAAATGATGCTTCGGAGACATTCATACCATTCAGTAAATGAGTTTTAGCCTCTTTCATCTTAATGGTCCGTATGAATTGAGTGATGGAGCATCCGGTGAGTGATTTCAGCTTCATGTGCAACAGGCTGCGGCTGATGCGGAGATGGGCTGTGATTTCCGTTACTCCGAAGTCTTCCTTGGTGAGGTTCGCCATAATCAGTTCCATCAGTTCTTTCATGAATATTTCATCCCGCGGGTTGTTGGTTATTTGCTTGATGTTCAGTTCTTCTGCCTGTTTGAAGTGTTCAATGCTCTGTTTCCGGCTCTTTTGGATATTCTGTACCAGCAGTTCCAGATTCTTGGCGTTGAAAGGTTTGGTGATATACGCATCGGCTCCCCGCAGATAACCTTCCGTATGGTCGTTTTCATCGGTCTTTGCAGTCAGGAGGATAACGGGGATATGGCTGGTCGTTACGTCCTGTTTGACACGTTCCGTGAATTCCAGGCCGTCCATCACCGGCATCATTAAATCCGATATAATGAGGTTGGGCAGCTGTTTGGCTATCTTCTTGCAGGCTTCCGCACCGTTATACGCCCGTATAATATCATATTTCTCGCTGAATATGCTGGCAAGATAATCATTCATTTCTTTATTGTCCTCTACAATCATAATAGATTCCCGGGCAGGATCTTTTTCTTTGTTGGTCAGCTTTTCAGGAATGAGTTCGATGGTTTCCTTGATTCGCTGGTTATATTTCTGTATTTCTTCGGTCGTGATGTTCTCGGACGAGCGTTCATCGGGGTTGTAAGCATCCTCGGATACATTCAGGGTAACGATAAAGTCCGAACCTTTGTTGATTTCGCTTTCTACCCGGATTTCCCCTTTGTGCATGTGTATGAGCGAACGCGTAAGCGATAATCCCAGTCCGAATCCTTCGCGATGGTCGCGCTTCTCAACTTGGTAGTAACTTTCAAATATTTGTTCTTGAGCTTCTTTAGGAATCCCCCTGCCATTGTCTTTGACGGAGATTTGCACAAATGTTCCTTTCTCTTCTTTTATTAGTTTGGCACTCAACTTGACGTATCCGCCGGGTTGGGTATATTTAAATGCGTTTGAGAGCAAGTTATAAAGAATCCGTTCCAGCTTGGAAGGCGAGAACCAGACTTCCTCTTCGGTGTCTTCCAGATTGACGATGAAGTCAATTTCCCGTTCCCCGGCTACAATGTCGAAGATGTGCGACAGTTCTTCCAGAAAGTGCATGATGTCTCCCTTCCGGACGCTGATACGCATCTGTTTCATCTCGATTTTACTGAATGTCAATAGTTCATTAATCAGATAATTCATCCGGTTGGCGTTTCGGTAGATGACTTCCAGTTTCTCTTTATCGTTGTTGCTGATTTGTGGCTGCTGGATCAATCGTTGCAGAGGCGATAGAATCAGGGTCAGCGGTGTTTTCAGGTCATGGGAGATGTAAGTGAAGAAATTGATCTTCTGTTGATTCATATTCTCTATGTTGACGCGTTGTTCATGCTCCGTTTTCAGTCGCATGAGTAGGATGATACGCGTTTTGGTATATCTGTATGCGGCGTAAATGATTAATAGGAAGAGTAGTGCATAAACTAAATATGCTCCCGGTGAGAGCCACCAAGGAGGAAGGACTCTGATGGCAAGGTCCTTTTGGCCCGTTTCGTCCCAGTGGATACCATCTTTGCTGGCTTTGATCTTTAAGATATATCTTCCTGAAGGCAGATTGGAGAAGCGTACCTGATGCTGGTTGCCTACAAACTGCCAGTCCTTGTCGATACCTCCCATTTTCATCGCATATTGAGTGTTGTCGGTATATTGATAATTCAGGCCGGAATATTCGAGACGCAGGGATTGGGCTTGTTCGTGCGTCAGGGTGATCTCTGTCAGTTCGGAGATAGAGGAAGGGATGAATGCTTTCTCATTGTTGGGCGACATATATTCGCTGTTGCTCCAAATGGCAGTCAGTGCAATGTTGAAACGGGGATTGACGGAGCGTACCTGTTCCGGGTAGAAAGAAATCATACCGTTGATAGTTCCGAAATACAATTCTCCGTCAGGCTTCTTGCAGGCGGAGGAGTAGTTGAACTGGTTGATGGGCAATCCGTCGGCCGTGGTATATCGGTCAATGCTTCCTGTTTGGGAATTGATACAACAAAGTCCGTTTCCGGTACCTACCCAAACATTACTCATCTCATCTTCAATGATACCTTTGATGGCGTTGGATCCCAACTGTTCTTTACTGTAAAAGGCGATAATGCTACCGTTGCGGTCCGATACATAAAGCCCGTTGTTGTCTGTACCTATCCATATCCGTTGATGTGAATCGGGGTAGATATAGGTGATGTAGAGATCGGTATGCGGCAGGATGGGGAGCGAGGTTACTTTCAGTGTATGGGTATTGATCTGAAATATACTGCCTTTTCGGGTTCCTGCCCAAAGTATACTGTCATTAAACTGTACCAGATTAAAGACACGGAGAGATGAAATTTTTTCCGGGCGGGAGTTTGCTTTCTTCTTGTCGATCAGGAATAAGCCGGAAGGGCCTCCGTACCAGATATGATCGTTCTTGTCTTCGATGATGCAGAAGCCGGAAGAAACCTCATCCGACAGTAGATTATAGTCCACCGTGCGGTTTAGATGCGGTATATAGTGAAGAGCTCCTTTCAGGAACAGTCCGAGCCACAAGCTGTTATCTTTGTCAAGCCATAAAGAATGTATGTTCTTGGCGTAGATTTGCATTTGCTTGTGCAGCCGTTCGGCACGGGTGATTTCTTTCTTATTGTTCAGGTAGTTCAATCCGCCATCTTCGGTGGCGATGTACAGACCGTTGTCCGGAGCATTGATAATCTGGCGGACAGCCTTTCCGCTCAAATGATTGAAACTGGCTCCGTATGGATATATCTGAAACTGGTCGGAACCGAATATATAATAGTTGACTCCTCCGAAATAGGTTCCCACCCACATATTATGAGCCTTGTCCTGATAAAGGCTGTAAATGGGAGAATCGTTCAGCGCACTTAAATCCCGTTCCGATTGTTCGTAATGTGCAATCAGTTGATAGAGTTTGTTGAAGACAAAGATGCCATACTCCGTGCCTACCCATATATTCCCCGTATGGTCGGTTGCCGCACACCGGAAGTCTTTTACTTCAAGGTCTTTCGAGAGATTACACAGGGTGTTGCTTTGTATATGATAGACGAAAAAATCGTTGTTAGTATTAAATAAAAGCTGGTTGGACGAGATCAGGACGGCATTGTTGCATTGCTGTGTAAAAGGCTGGATGAGAGTCGGGAGGGAAACGAACTGTTTCTTTTCCAGACTGTATCGCATCAGTCCTTTGTTGGTATCTATCCATAAGGTTTTGTCTCCGTCCTCCGCAAAGTATCTCACATGAGGTTTTTCTTTATCGAGAAGAAAAGGAACGAACAAGCTGTCTTGTTCATTGTAGCGATAAAGTCCGTTGCTACAAGCTGCCAGAAGCATACCATCGCTGGTATTCAGGAAACAAACATCATCCTTAGTGTTCCCTTTAATCTGGTAACGGCTGAAATCTTCTGTCTCGTAGTTATAGCTGCAGATACCCTGATCGGTAGAGATCCATAGAATGTTACGGAGCGAATCGTTATATAAGCGTGTGATGAAATTGTGGCGGAGTGAGGTGCTGTCGGCTTCATTATGTGCGAACAGGTTGATATTATAACCGTCATATCGGCACAATCCGTTGCGTGTACCAAACCAGATGAACCCGTGGTTGTCCTGGGTGATTGCATTGATCGTATTATGCGGGAGTCCTTCAGCTATACTTAGCTGTTTGAAGCGTATGTTATTATATTGAATCTGTCCCGTCGACAAGCTTGTATTTAAGAGCACGAGACTAAATAAGAGTACGAATTTAAGTAAGGTGGTTCTCATGGCTTTTCTGATTGATTTTCACGACCTAAAGATACGTCTTTTTTTGTTTTGAACAGTCGTAGAATTGTTCAAACGGGCAGCACTCATGTTCAGTTTGCCGCTTCGCTACAGATTTTTATACATGATTGCAGGTATTAAGCATTATTTTTCTGTTTTTCTTGGATAGAAAAGACCACATTTGCAATGTGAAACTCTAAAAACAAATGCTATGAATCATTCGACATTCAAATCCTTTACGTTTGGTATCGGTCTGTTTTTCACATTACCTCTGGTATATGGGAATAGTTCCTCTCCGTCTTCCTCCGATGGAACATTGTATATCAATAAATCGAAAACCCACAAAGTGGCTCCCGTAAAGTACGGTTTCCATTATGAGGAAATAGGAATGATGGGCGAGGGTGCCTTGCACGCCGAACTGATACGTAACCGTTCGTTTGAAGAAGCTACACCGCCTGCCGGATTATCAGTAAAGAACGGTCTTTATGAAAATGTTCCGGCTCCCCGCGTTAAAGAGAAAAAAGTGTTTCAGGTCGATCCGCTGATTGGATGGACGACTTATCCGTTATCATATACTCCTGTATTTATCAGTCGCACGGATGAAAATCCGATGAGCGAAGAAAATAAGTATTCGATGCTGGTTAATGTCACGGAAGATATTGCGAACCATCCGGATGCCCTGATTCTCAACCGTGGATATTATGGAATGAATCTGAAGACAGATATGTCTTACCGCCTTTCCTTGTTTCTGAAGAACAGGAATTATTCCGCTCCGTTACGTGTATTTCTAGTTGACGAATGGGGACAACGAGTGAGCAATGTGATCGAAGTGAATGTAGGGAATCGGGACTGGACAAAATATACCGGTGAACTGAAACCGGAAAAGAACGTCAGGCGTGGAATGTTTGCCATACAACCGATGTCGAAAGGACAATTTCAGATAGATGTCGTTTCCCTGTTTCCGTCCGATACCTGGAACGATGGGAAATCCGTATTTCGTAAAGATATTGTTCAGAACCTGAAAGAGTTTTCTCCCAGTTTTATCCGTTTCCCGGGCGGATGCATCGTGCACGGAGTCAATGAAGAAACGATGTATCACTGGAAAAAGACGCTCGGACCGATTGAACATCGTCCGGGACAGTGGAGCAAATGGGCGCCTTATTACCGTACCGACGGAATCGGTTATCATGAGTTTTATGAATTGTGCGAATATGTGGGAGCCGATGCGATGTATGTGATGCCTACGGGTATGATTTGCAGCGGTTGGGTGAAGCAAAGCCCACAGTGGAATTTCAGACATATTGATGTCGATCTGGACGCTTATATCCAGGATGCATTAGATGCCATAGAATACGCCATTGGTGATACAACTACGAAATGGGGAGCCGAACGGGCAAAGAACGGTCATCCTGCTCCTTTCCCACTAAAATATATCGAGATTGGAAATGAAGATTTCGGACCTGTGTATTGGGAACGTTATGAAAAAATCTATCAGGCGTTGTCCGCCAAATACCCCGACTTGGTTTATATAGCCAATAGTGTCATCCGTGTAGTCGGAAGAGAGAATGACGACAAACGGAAAGATATTCCCAATTTTGTCAACCCGAAGAATGTAAAAGTGTTCGATGAGCATTATTATAACTCAATCGAATGGGCTTGCGAACAGCATTATCGTTTTGATAACTACAAACGGGGTGTTGCCGATCTATTTATCGGCGAATTGGGTATTAGCGGAAAATATCCTTATAACCTGCTGGCTACCGGAGCCATTCGTATGTCAATAGAACGCAACGGCGATCTGAATCCTTTGTTTGCCGAACGTCCGGTGATGAGGCATTGGGACTTTCTGGAACACCGTATCTTCCTGCCGATGTTGATTAATGGAGTAGACAGTAGCGTAAAGACTTCCTTCTTCTATCTGGCAAAGATGTTCAGGGATAACACGTTTGACGTGTGTCTGGATGCAGCGATCAAGGATATAGAAGGTTTGCAGAACATCTTTGTTACGATGGGATATGATACGGCCAGCAAACAATATATCCTGAAACTGATAAACCTGCAGGATAAAAAAGTCACTCTACAACCGGAAGTTTCCGGCTTCAAACGTCCCGTCAAGGCACATAAAACAAGCCTGGTACTGGTTCCGGGAAAAGAAAACACCCCGTTTACCCCGAATGAAGTCCAACCGGTAGAGACGGAAGTCGGACTAGACCTGAATCAGCCGCTCGAATTGGAAGCCGCTTCCATGGTTGTATACCGTTTTAAATTGAAATGATAAATGGGAATTTAGCAGTTAGGCTGAAAGCCTTACAATTATATATTTATTGGGGTGCCCTGAAAGGGCTTAATTATATAGCGTAGGGCAACGCCCTACGAAAAAAACACACCAGCCACAAGCCCTGAAAGGGCGGAACTGTATACAATTATGCCCTTTCAGGGCGCAAATTCAGATTGTCGTTTTTACGTAGGGCGTTGCCCTACGCTATATAATTAAGCCCTTTCAGGGCACTCCGCAAAATTATCATTTACTATTCCGAGATATAAGTCAAGACAGTTTTTTAATCGTCAAATAGCAAATTAATAAAATGAAAGCAATCTTTTGTATCACAGGGCTTGCCATACAAGGTTTGACAATATCAGCCCAGGCACAAACCGGCAAACCGAATATTGTGGTTATTATGACCGATCAGCAGCGTGCCGATTTGTGCGGCAGGGAAGGTTTTCCGCTGGAAGTAACCCCTTTTGTCGACCGGTTGGCACAGGAGAATGTATGGTTCAATAAGGCATACACTGTGATGCCGGCCAGCTCTCCGGCACGTTGTTCCATGTTCACCGGGCGTTTTCCTTCCGCCACTCATGTACGCACGAATCATAATATTCCTGACATTTCCTATCAACAGGACTTAGTGGGCGTATTGAAAAAAAACGGATATAAAACAGCATTGGTCGGCAAGAATCACGCTTACCTGAAACCTGCCGACCTTGATTTCTGGTCTGAATACGGACACTGGGGAAAGCACAAAAAGACGACTCCCGCAGAGAAAGAGACTGCCCGTTTCCTGAATCAGCAAGCCAGGGGGCAATGGTTGGAGCCATCTCCCATCTCGCTGGAAGAACAGCATCCCACCAAAATCGTGAACGAAGCACTGGCATGGATTAAGCAGCAGAAAGAAAATCCTTTCTTCGTATGGGTCTCTTTTCCGGAACCTCACAACCCTTATCAGGTATGTGAACCCTATTACTCCATGTTCTCCCCCGATAAGCTTCCCGTCTTAAAGACCTCCCGCAAAGATTTGGCAAAGAAAGGAGAGAAATACCGTATTCTGGCGCAACTGGAAGACGCGTCCTGCCCGAACCTGGAACAAGACTTGCCTCGAATCCGTGCCAACTATATCGGAATGATCCGGTTGATAGACGATCAGATCAAGAGACTGATCGAATCATTGAAAGCCAGCGGACAATATGAAAACACCCTCTTTGTCGTACTTTCCGACCACGGTGACTACTGGGGGGAATACGGATTGATTCGTAAAGGAGCCGGACTTTCCGAAAGCCTCGCACGTATCCCGATGGTATGGGCAGGATATCACATTAAGAACCAGCCTGCCCCTATGGATAGCCACGTATCGATAGCCGACCTTTTCCCCACCTTCTGCTCTGCCATCGGTGCCGAAATACCGGCAGGAGTTCAGGGCCGTAGCTTGTGGCCGATGCTGACCGGAAAAGCTTACCCTAAAGAAGAATTCTCTAGCATGGTCGTACAACAAGGCTTCGGAGGAGCTGATGTTGGACTGGATGCCTCCTTGACTTTTGAACAGGAAGGAGCATTGACTTCCGGCAAAATAGCCCACTTCGACGAACTGAACACCTGGACGCAAAGCGGTACCTCACGCATGATAAGAAAGGATGACTGGAAACTGGTCATGAATCATTATGGTAACGGAGAACTTTATAATTTAAAGAAAGATCCTTCGGAAATTCATAATCTGTTTGGCGAGAAGAAATACAGCGAAATTCAAACAGAACTTCTGACCCGTTTACTGGCATGGGAGTTGCGTTTGCAGGACCCGTTGCCTCTCCCGCAAAGACGTTACCATTTTAAACAGAATCCATTTAATTATCTCCACCCGGAACACTAAAAAATAAGAAGATTGTACATACCTACGGATATTAAAAACATGATTCCATGAAGTCTGCCCCGCAACGGCCTATTTTTGTATCCGTAAACATAAAACAGAAATTTATGAAATTGATTTTGCGATTAGGATTGATCTTGTTTACAGGATTTATTTCCATCTCTACAGCATCAGCACAGTTATATGGAACGGCAGATACAAACGCTCCGGAACTACGTGTTCCGACATCTGTAAAGCCGGCATTTGATTATTGGATGAGGGACACTTGGGCTACGCTGGGTCCCGACGGTTATTATTATATCACAGGAACCACCTCTACCCCCGACCGTTACTTTCCGGGACAGAGGCATTGCTGGGACTGGAACGACGGTCTGTATCTGTGGCGTTCCAAAGATATGAAGTCCTGGGAAGCCAGAGGACAAATATGGTCGATGGAAAAAGACGGAACCTGGCAAAAGAAGCCGAAAGTATATAAAGCAGGAGAGAAATATCAGAAGAAATCCATCAACGGTGATCCGATGGACAACCGCTTCCATGCAGTGTGGGCTCCGGAAATGCATTATATCAAAAGCGCGAAGAACTGGTTTATCGTTGCCTGCATGAATGAGTCGGCAGGTGGGAGAGGTTCTTTCATTTTGCGGAGCAAGACCGGAAAGCCGGAAGGACCGTACGAGAATATCGAAGGTAATAAAGACAAAGCCATCTTCCCGAACATCGACGGAAGTTTGTTCGAAGATACGGACGGCACTGTCTACTTTGTCGGGCACAACCATTATATCGCCCGTATGAAACCGGATATGAGCGGATTTGCCGAGGAACTGAAAACATTGAAAGAGAAAAAATATAATCCGGAACCGTATATTGAAGGAGCGTTTATCTTCAAATATGATAACAAATATCACCTCGTACAGGCTATATGGTCGCACCGTACGTCGGAGGGAGATACCTATGTTGAGAAAAAGGGAGTAACCTCACCGAAGACACGTTATAGTTACGACTGCATCATCTCGACAGCCGATAATGTGTATGGTCCCTATAGCGAACGCTACAATGCCATCACAGGAGGAGGACACAACAACCTTTTCCAGGATAAGGATGGAAACTGGTGGGCTACCATGTTCTTCAATCCGCGTGGGGCACAGGCGGCAGAGTATAAAGTGACGTGCCGTCCCGGATTAATTCCGATGATCTATGAGAATGGTAAATTCAAACCCAACTTTAATTATAATACCAAATGAAAACTTCTTTATTGATAGCAGGCAGCCTGGCTCTGGTCCCGATGACGTATGCGCAGGACAAACCGAATATTATTATCATACTGGCTGACGATTTGGGCTTCTCCGATCTTGGCTGTTTCGGTGGTGAGATTCATACACCGGTGTTGGATAAACTGGCAAAGAATGGTGTCCGTATGACGCAGATGTATAACAGTGCACGCAGTTGCCCGTCGCGTGCCAACCTGTTGACGGGACTTTATCCGCATCAGACGGGATTGGGACACATGGACGGCAGTCATCCTGCCTGGCCGAAAGGATATTCCGGTTTCCGTTCCAATTCGGACAACGTCACGATTGCAGAAGTCCTGAAAGATGCCGGATATTTTACGGCTATGTCAGGAAAGTGGCATCTGGGGAATAAGTCAAATCCCATTCTTCGTGGGTTTCAGGAATATTACGGACTGTTGGGTGGATTCAACTCTTTCTGGAATCCGGCGGTATATACCCGTTTGCCGAAAGACCGTACGCCCAGACACTATGAGGAAGGAACTTTCTACGCTACCAATGTGATAACGGATTATGCGATTGACTTTATCGACCAGGCACATCAGGAGAAGAAACCGTTGTTCCTGTATCTGGCTTATAATGCTCCCCATTTCCCTTTGCATGCGCCGAAAGAAGTGACCGATAAATATATGTCTCTCTATATGCAAGGATGGGATAAGATTCGTGACGCCCGCTGGAAACGGATTGTTGACCTGAAACTCATGCAAGGCAAACCGGCACTTAGTCCGCGCGGCGTGGTTCCCGAAAGTCTGTTTGAAGATGAAACGCATCCGTTACCGGCATGGGACTCATTGACGAAAGATCAGCAGACCGACCTCGCACGGCGTATGTCCATTTTTGCTGCTATGGTAGATGTGATGGACGCGAACATCGGCCGGGTAGTAGATGAATTGAAGAAGAACGGTGAGTTGGACAATACATTTATCATGTTTATGTCCGATAACGGAGCTTGTGCCGAATGGCACGAATTCGGTTTCGACAAACAGACCGGAGTCGAATACCATACCCATACCGGAGAAGAACTCGACCAAATGGGTTTGCCCGGAACCTATCATCATTACGGTACAGGCTGGGCAAATGTCTGCTGCACGCCGTTCACGCTGTATAAACATTATGCACACGAAGGAGGTATTTCTACTCCGTGTATCATTTCCTGGGGTAATCATGTGAAGAACAAAGGCGGACTGAATCATCAGCCTGCACAATTCTCCGATATCATGTCTACTTGTGTGGAACTGGCAGGAGCCACTTATCCGAAAGAATATCAGGGAAGAGCGATTCTGCCTACGGCAGGTCAGTCTATCCTTCCGATTGTGAAAGGAAAGAAGATGCCCGAAAGATACATCTATGCGGAACATGAAGGCAACCGCATGGTGCGTAAAGGCGACTGGAAGCTGGTTTCCGCCAACTTCAAAGGAGATGAATGGGAATTGTACAACATCAAGGAAGACCGTACCGAGCAGCACAACCTGATCGGCAAATATCCTGAAATGGCAAAAGAATTGGAAACAGCCTATTTCGAATGGGCGGACAAGAGCGATGTCTTGTATTTCCAGAAAATGTGGAATACCTACAATAAGAATCGACGGAAAGATTTTAAAGAATATAAAACCCGCTAATGCTTATGGATAAGAGAATCTTACTAACTCTGGCTTTAGGAGCCATGTCGCAGGTGTTTACCCATGCATGGGAGCCTAAAGGAGATAAAATTAAAACAGTATGGGCTGAACAGGTGATGCCGGAAAATGTGTGGCAAAGTTATCCCAGACCACAGTTGCAACGGGCAGAATGGATCAATCTGAATGGATTGTGGAAGTATGCCGTAACGGATCAGAACACGTCCCGGAAGAATGTTTCCTTTGAAGGGGAAATTCTGGTCCCGTTTGCGATTGAATCATCTCTGTCCGGAGTGCAGAAAACATTTCTTCCTACGGATAGATTATGGTATCAACGTGAGTTCACCTTAGATCCTTCCTGGAAGAATAAGTCTACTATCCTGCATTTCGGAGCAGTGGATTATGAATGTCAAGTATGGGTGAATAACCGGTTGGTCGGTACGCATAAAGGAGGAAACAACCCGTTCTCGTTCGATATTACTAAATACCTGAAGAAGAGTGGCCCTCAAAGCATTGAAGTAGCCGTCATCGACCCGACGGATACGGAATCTATCTCCCGAGGGAAACAGCAACTTAACCAGGAAGGTATCTGGTACACGCCTGTATCGGGCATTTGGCAAACTGTGTGGCTGGAAGCGGTGAATAAAACCTATATCCGTCAGGTACTTCCTTCCACTGATATTGAAAGAAAATCCGTGAAGCTGGCTTTCGATATAATCGGAGCCAAAGGCAATGAAGAAGTGAAAATAGAAGTGTTGGATGATGGCAAAGTAATCAAGACGGTGGAACAGAAGTTGCGTGATGTGATGGAGATAGACGTTCCAAACGCTGTCTTATGGTCTCCCGAATCTCCGAAACTGTATCATTTGAATATTGTCTTATCCAATGGAGGACGTGTTTTAGACCGGGTAAAGAGTTACTTTGCCTTGAGAAAAGTAGATGTCCGTAAAGATGAGTGCGGATATAACCGTATTTGCCTGAATAACCAACCCATCTTCCAATACGGTCCATTGGATCAAGGCTGGTGGCCCGACGGATTGTTGACTCCTCCTTCCGAGGAAGCGATGTTGTGGGACATGGTGCAATTGAAAAAGATGGGATTCAATATGATCCGTAAACATATCAAAGTAGAACCGGAGCAATATTATTATTACGCCGATTCTCTGGGATTGATGATGTGGCAAGACATGGTTTCCGGTTTTGCTACGTCAAGGAAGAAGGAGGAACATGTCAATCCGTTGGCTACTACTGATTGGAACGCTCCCGAAGAACACACCCGCCAATGGCAAAAAGAAATGTTCGAGATGATCGACCGTCTCCGTTTCTATCCCTGTATCACTACCTGGGTGGTTTTCAATGAAGGATGGGGACAGCATAACACGGTGGAAATCGTAAATAAAGTGATAAAATACGACGATACACGCCTGATAAACGGAGTGACCGGCTGGACGGACAGAGGCGTAGGCGATATGTACGACGTACATAATTATCCTGTCACTTCCATGATTCTGCCGGAGAACAACGGTAACCGCATTTCTGTACTGGGAGAATTCGGCGGCTATGGCTGGGCGATCAAGGAACATATCTGGAATCCGAATATGAGGAACTGGGGGTATAAGAATATAGACGGAGCAATGGCTCTGATTGATAGTTACGGCCGTCTGGTATATGATTTGGAAACGCTGATTGCCCAAGGATTGAGTGCGGCAGTCTATACACAAACCACTGATGTGGAAGGAGAAGTGAACGGCCTGATTACTTACGACCGGAAAGTAACTAAAATACCAGAAGGCTTGTTACACCTGATGCACAACCGTTTGTATGAAATCACCCCTGCGAAAGCTGTTACTTTGATTGCAGACAGTCAGAACGGAAGCAAGAATACCCGCCTTGTCAGTCTGAACGGTCAGGAGCTGAAAATGACTTCTTTGCCTTTCGACTGTCCTCCTCGTTCTACGGTAGTATCAGAAGCTATTTTTAAGGTGGATAAGGATTTCAATCATCTGTCTTTATGGCTGAATGTTGCCGGAGAAGCCAAAGTATGGCTGAATGGAGTGGAAGTCTTTGCGCAGGAGGCAAAGCAGACCAGGCAATATAATCAATACAATATCAGTGATTACAGCCGTTACTTGCGAAAAGGAAGTAATTTGTTGAAAATTGAAGTGAAAGATAGCAAGAAGATGAGATTCGATTATGGGTTGAGGGCTTATTAACAGACTTGTTTTTCTTTTGTCTGTTTCTATTGTAAGGTATGTACCTTTTATTATTTATTACCTTATTTCCAATATATTCCAAATAAATCATTTATCTTTGTCACACGCTTTCTGCCCATCAGCGTGATGGAACTGGTGGAAAGTGGTTTTATCTCTTATTGGAGTAAAAGCGTATTATCTCTCGCTCATGAAAATTAGCAACTTTCGACCAAAGAGAGATGATTCAGCAGATACTCCACCCGAACGGTGTATATCAACATATCCGTCAGGAATGTGTTATATATAAACGATTGGCGTGGGTGTCTGTTGTTATCATTATCCTTTGGAAAGGTCTTGCTAAGCCTCATGAGCGGATAATGGTGCAACAGCATCTGCGCCTTTCTTGTATCCGGTCGGTTTATTCATAATACCCCAATATAACCTAACCAATCCCCGCCCACCGGACTGCAGGAAGCGTAGATGCCCGTTGCACTAATATAATAAAAAGAGTATCCCTCTTTCATTGTATCACACATAAAAAAACGAACATTATGTCAGAATGGATTAGCGTAGAAGAAGCGGCTAAGAAATACAATCTTAAAAAAGAATATATCCAACTTTGGGTGGATATGCGGGTAATCATGTCATATTTCAAGGATTACAAAACGGTTGTAAACGATGAAAGTCTCCGTGGATTCCTGAAAACCAGGGAGAAAGGCATTGATCCGGAATATGTGAAAGCATTGGAACAATTCTGTATCAGTAAATCCGAGACGTGCTTGATATATGCTTTCCTCTTAGGGGCACGCGACAAAGAGCTTGAAATGTATAGGGAAGCCAAATCACAGCGAGATGCGTTACGGGGCATGTGGATGGAACAAAACGAACGGGTACGGGATTTAGAAATAGAACTTGAATTAGGACAGTTCAACTGTTATAAATGCCGGTTAAAAAAGTGGTGTATGAGAATCAAAAGAATAAAATTGAATTGGTTTACAAAGGTCTGGAAATGAGGCAAATGTCAACTCAAACATGGAAATTTAGGGGCATAGCGCCCCTAAATTTCCATTTAACTAAGAACGGTGCAGTCATGAGTACATCAATTAAAAATTCAGCAAGCTCTGCAAACGATTTTTCATTTTTATTTCTCATATTCTCATTGATGACTGATAAACAACAAAGAATCAAATAAGTAGCTTATGAGAAATACTTTCTAATATGGTATTTCTCATAACGTACCCTCTATTTTAGCTTAAAATTCACCTTGTTCTCATAGTATTTCAAGGTATTTCTCATAGTCAAGATACTGTCTTCTTCCTTTTTCTAGTTGAAGATAAACTAGTTCCGATCGTCCCATATATTGTGGGAAAGTATTCCCTCATATTATGGGAATTTGTTCCCACAAAATGAGGGAATCTTTTCCCAGTTAGTAGGGAATACTTTCCCACAATATATGGGACAAAAAGAATATGTACTTCCCTGATAATGGTTGACTAGTTGTTTTTTTATTCTTGTTATAGGTTGACTGGAAAGACACTATGAGAAATGAAAATTTGTGTATTCAGAATAATTATATCAGGCAGAGTTTCTATCTGACTTCTTCCATCCGTTCCAACTCCCATCCGCGAAACTGCATGACGATGCAATGCAACTCGGTGTCGTATATCATCCTGCGTACCTTGGGACCGGCAGCATAACCTTTTATCTGCTCTACAGCTTCTTTCCATTGGGCTTCGGCTTTCGCTTCCGAGTCTTTTACAGAGAGATATTTTAGTTCGATGATATAACTGTGCTTCACGTCATAGCGTATCAGGTCGGGCATTAGGAACAGATCACAATAACCGTGGTTCAATTCTACTTCCGGGGCTATCAGGTAATATGCATTCGTACTCAGGTAAGCAGTAAAGAAGCCTTGCAGGTTGCGCTCTCCCTCAATAGCGCTGCGCACGGAAGAGTTTTCCTTGTAGGCATGGGCGATAAATTCCAGCGTTTCACGCCAATGGCCGTCGTAAGCCATTTCGTAATACATCAGGCCGAGGTCGTTCAGATTAATATGTCGATTGTCCTGATATTCTTCCAACAAGAATTCGTAATACTGTTTACGCACGTTATTATTGGGAATACTTAACACCAGATAGTTGCCGCGAGTGGCAGTAATGGTAAGCATACCATAATAAAAAAGCAGACTGGGGAAAATCTCAGGTTTGGTAATATCGGTAGCGGGAAAGGTAGTTGTCAACGTGGTGACAATCTGCCCATCTTCGGTGATTTTACGTAACACTCCTTTGCGGTTACCGTCCAACTTGTCCAGCCGGATAAGTTTTTTCATCTTATTATAGTCCGTGCGGGTATTGGGGTCTATCATTTCTTTGGGGGATTTGCCCAAAGTCATATAATGACGCAGATAATAGAACACCATGTCACAGTTGAACATCTTCGGGTCACGCTCCAAGCTTTCTTCGGCAAAACAATAATTGTCATACCACGGTCGCATTTCCTCTATCATCGCATCTATGTTCGTATTGCCCGGCAACTGTCCGGCATCCTTATAGTATTGGATCATCTCGCGTACATCGGTCTCGCTGAATCCCAACATCATATTAAACTGATGATCGGTGCTGATATTCCAGCCGATATTGAATCCGCTAGTCAGGTCGTCCAGCGTTACGGGGCTGACTCCGGTCATGAAGATGCGTTCGAACATGCCTTTGAACTTCTTGAAGATTTCGCGGTAGAAACCACTGGCGTGGGTTAGGGCGTGATAGACTTTGTCGCCTTGCTCGTTTAGCACCACATTCGTGAAATTATCATATTCATCCACTATCAGATAAAGCTTGGAGCCGTTGTTGCGTGCCTTGCGATCGAGGAAATTCAGTTTGTTGGTAGTGCCGTATTGGGCTTTCATTTCCTCTTCAAAGCCGGGATAATAATAGGGTTCATAGATAGAAGCAAAATCATCCAGTCCGCCGCAACAGTAATCATCAAAGTTTTCGGCAAGCGTTCTGTCAAGCCCTCCCACTCTGGAGAAATCAAGAAAGAGTATTTGGAAAGTCCCTTGCAACTGTGTAGGACGACTGCCTATCCATAAATTGCTGAAACGTTTTTCGAACTTTTCTTTTTGAGCGATGTCATAATAAGTTCGGAGCATACTCAGAAAGATGCTCTTGCCGAAACGGCGGGGGCGGATAAAGAACAAATTACTAGGTTGTTTTTCCAACAACGGCAGATACATAGTCTTATCCACGTAATATTGATTCTGTTCCACCACTTCCACAAAGTTGGAAACTCCGTAAGGGATTCTTTTTACTTCTTCCATAATTTGTTCCTTTCTTTAGTTCTCATATTTATGAGATAATGCAAAAGTAGCATATTCCCGCAGAAAGAACAAAGAAAGGGAAAGAAAGTTGGGGATGTTGACGCACCAGAGTGATGAATATAAACCCTCTTGCGTTTTTATGTCATTAGCCAAATAATGTTGATAATGGAGATGCTTTGCTAATAACCGTACCAAAAATGAATGAAACCTTATTCTTAACTATTCATTTCTAGGATTTATAGTCTAATAATTCTTTTGTAACCAGACTCCCAACAGTTTATCAGCTATTTCATAGTGATTTTGTTCCTGCGAGACTAGATTCTTTTCCAGTAATCCCTTGAGTGCAGCTTGTACGGAACTCGGAGTACTTAGCTTGTATTTTTTTATAAATTTTCCTGAAGTGACTCCGGTTGCTTTTTGTTCTTTTCCGATAGCAATCAGTACTTCTTTCTGTTTTTCCGGAAGGCGGGAGAAAATCTCCTGATATGTGAAGTCCTGCATCTGCAGGATATTGGTCAGGGCAATACTTTGGAGGGAACGATCACACACTTCCCCTTTTCCGGTCAGTATATATAATTCATTAAACATGAGTTGTACATACCAGGTATGTCCTTCAAAGAAATTATATACTTCGTCTATCAGTTCTTCTTCAATACGTTTCTTATTTTCAAGGAAAAGCCTTTCAACAAATGCCCTGTATGCCGTAAGCGGAATGCTCTTTAGTTGCATCATATTGACACTTTGATAAAAAGGTCGGGCCGGGCTGTTGAACATATTCATCATAATGTGTTTCTGGCTTCCGGCAAAGATGAAACGAGCATTTTGGCAATGCTGGACTTTAGTTCTCAATATGGCTTCTACATTCTTCTCTGTGTAATTGCCTATTTGCTGAAATTCGTCGATGGCTACGATACAAGGTTTATCAGCCTGTTCTAAATAAGCGAAGATTTCATCCAGTGTTGTTTCTGCAGTATGAATGTCTCCTAATCCAATATCAAAGGTGGGTTCTCCCGTAACAGAATCCAGTTTAAAACCTGCGCGCAGTGAGGAAATGACGGAGAAGAAACGTTCGATGAACTTCATTCCTTTGGGTTTGAGCTTCTCGAAAATCTCTTTTCCCAAAGCGAATACAAATTCCCTAAGGCTGGCTGTCGCATAAATATCAATGAAGAATGTATAGTAATGCTCTTTAATCTCATCCTGATAAAAGCAATGACGAATCAGACCTGTCTTTCCCATGCGACGCACAGAAATGATAACGACATTTCTTCCATTGGTTATGTTACGTATCAACTGTTCTGTTTCCACTTCGCGGTCACAAAAGTAATGGGGAGATAGGTATCCGCCTACGATAAAAGGGTTATTAACGATTGCCATACTGATTATTATAAATACAATTATTACAAATATAATAATTATGTTTATAATAAATCCGATTTACCTCCTCTTTTTAATAAACATTGTTTTTCTGCCTGCAATAATTTTCTCCTGAAAGCCGGAAGTTTCTGAAAGACTTTTATCTTTGCAATCATAATACATACGGCACTATGAAAAAAGTGATTCTGATTTTTGTGACAATCGTCCTTTCCGGTCTGCTTTATGCAAAAGATAATAAGAGTACCGATGCGTTACTTCGTGAGATTGATGGTATCATTAAAAACCGTCAGACCTATGGAGCGGAAAAGGAGGCGCGTATCGCTGACCTGAAGAAATTGTTGGCGGAGGCTACTTCCGATGAACAACGATATGGTTTTTGCGGACGTCTTTTCGATGAATACCGGGCTTATAATCTGGATTCGTCTTTTGTCTATGCTCAACGGAAAGAGGAACTGGCGCATCGCATGGATAAACTGGATTACCTGGATGATGCTGCCATGAATATGGCGGAAGTGATGGGAACTACCGGAATGTATAAAGAAGCGTTGGAACTATTGGGGCAGATTAATAAGAAAACGTTGCCCGATTATCTCTATGGTTACTATTATCATCTGTATCGCACTATTTACGGATTGATGGGAGATTATGCCGTTACGGAGAAAGTCAAGAAAGAGTATTATCGAATGACGGATCTGTATCGTGACTCTCTTCTGCAGGTCAACGCTTCCGACTCTTTGGGGCACGTATTGGTGATGGCGGATAAGTGTATCGTACATGCTCAATACGATGAAGCCATCCGTATGCTGATGGAATATTACAACAAACCTTCTTTGGATGACCATTCAAAAGCAATGCTTACTTATACTCTCTCCGAGGGTTACCGGTTGAAAGGCGACAAGCAGGGGCAAAAACATTACCTGGCCCTTTCGGCTATTGCCGACCTGAAATCGGCAGTAAAGGAATATGTATCTTTGCGCAAACTCGCTTCCCTTGTCTACGATGAAGGGGATATTGACCGTGCCTACAATTACCTGAAATGCTCCTTAGAGGATGCCACTCTCTGTAATGCCCGCCTTCGTACGTTAGAAATCTCGCAAGTCTTTCCTATCATTGACCAGGCTTACCAATTGAAAACCAAACGGCAGCAGCAGGAGATGAAAGTCTCATTGATTTGTATCAGTTTGCTTTCCGTATTTTTGTTGGTTGCCATTTTCTTCGTTTACAAGCAGATGAAAAAGGTTGCTGCCGCACGTCGCGAAGTGGTCGATACCAATACGTTGTTGCAAGAACTGAACGAAGAACTTCACGACTCCAACTCGCAACTGAAAGAGATGAACCATACGCTTTCGGAAGCCAACTATATCAAGGAGGAATATATCGGCCGATATATGGACCAATGCTCCACTTATCTCGACAAGATGGATTTATACCGTCGTTCCCTGAATAAAATTGCCGCTGCCGGAAGAGTGGAAGAACTATATAAAGCCATTAAATCTTCTCAATTCCTTGACGAAGAACTGAAAGAGTTTTATGCAAACTTCGACATGACTTTCCTGCAACTCTTCCCCAATTTTGTGGAGGAATTTAATGCGCTGCTTACCGAACCCATGCAACCCAAACCGGGAGAACTGTTGAACACCGAACTCCGTATCTTTGCCCTTATCCGGCTGGGGATTACGGACAGTACCAAGATAGCGCAATTCCTCCGTTATTCCGTGACTACCATTTATAATTACCGGACCCGTGTCCGTAACAAAGCTTTGGGAGAAAGAGATGAATTTGAGACTAAAGTAATGCAAATAGGGAAGGTGGAAGAATAAGAAAACCACTACTTTTTTAGTCTGACTTCTATTTTATAACGTTCTTATATTTAGTGGTTTATGCTGTGAGATACTGTGTAAATCACTATATTTTTGCTATCTGCTCAAAGAAGCAGTATGAAATGTGGATACTTTTGTTTCACGGTCATTTCAGCAATGACACAGAGAACGAAAACAAAAGTAACCCTAATATTAACTTTAAATTAATGTACATGAAACAGAGTATGAAGTCGAAAGGCTTTGAACGCCGCCTCTTATTAATAATGTGGGGCTTGTTCCTATCTCTTAGTGCATTCGCACAACAGATTTCAATAAAAGGACATGTAGTAGATGCCACAGGTGAACCGGTGATCGGTGCCAGTGTGGTGGAAGGACGTACAACGAATGGTACGATAACCGATGTAGACGGTAATTTCTCATTAAGCGTTCCGGCTAACAGCACGCTGACTATCTCTTTTGTCGGCTATAAAACGCAGACTGTTCCGGTGAACGGGAAAAACTCGTTGAAAGTAACCTTGCAGGAAGATACGGAAGTATTGGACGAAGTTGTTGTAGTAGGTTACGGAACAATGAAAAAGAGCGATTTGACTGGTGCCGTATCTTCTGTCGGAGTGAAGGACATCAAAGACTCTCCGGTAGCTAATATCGGTCAGGCAATGCAGGGAAAAGTATCCGGCGTGCAGATAATCGATGCCGGTAAGCCGGGTGATAATGTCACCATTAAAATCCGTGGTTTGGGTACGATCAATAACAGTAACCCGCTGATTGTCATTGACGGAATTCCTACCGACTTGGGATTGTCTTCCTTAAATATGGCTGATGTGGAACGGGTAGACGTATTGAAAGATGCTTCGGCAACAGCTATCTATGGTTCGCGTGGTGCCAACGGTGTGGTGATGATTACCAGCAAACGTGGTGCCGAAGGTGCCGGAAAAGTAACGGTAAACGCAAACTGGGCTATTCAGAACGCTACTAAAGTACCCGATATGCTGAATGCTGCGCAATATGCCGCTTTGAGCAATGATATGCTGTCTAATAATGATGATAATACAAACCCTTATTGGGCAGACCCTTCTTTATTGGGAACAGGAACGAACTGGCTGGATGAGATGCTACGTACGGGAGTGAAACAAAGTTATTCGGTTAGCTATTCCGGTGGTACGGAAAAGGCACATTACTATGTATCCGGTGGTTTCCTCGACCAGTCCGGTATCGTGGAAAGCGTTAATTACCGTCGTTTCAACTTTCAGGCAAATAGTGATGCCCAGGTTAATAAATGGTTGAAGTTCACTACTAATCTGACATTCAGTACGGACGTGAAAGAAGGAGGAACTTACAGCATCGGAGATGCGATGAAAGCACTCCCCACCCAGCCGGTGAAGAATGAAGACGGTAGCTGGAGCGGTCCCGGACAGGAAGCGCAATGGTATGGAAGTGTCCGCAATCCGATCGGTACGTTGTACATGATGACGAACGAGACGAAAGGATATAACTTTCTGGCAAATATCACCGGAGAGATTGCCTTTACCAAATGGTTGAAGTTGAAAAGCACCTTCGGTTATGACGCCAAATTCTGGTTTGTCGACAACTTTACTCCGGCTTACGACTGGAAACCGAATCCGGTAGAAGAATCTTCCCGCTATAAGAGTGACAACAAATCATTTACCTACCTGTGGGATAATTATTTTGTATTCGACCATACTTTCGCCCAAAAACATCGTGTAGGTGTGATGGCAGGTTCTTCCGCCCAGTGGAACAACTATGATTACCTGAATGCTCAAAAGAATATCTTCATGTTTGATAATATCCATGAAATGGACAATGGCGAGAAGATGTACAGTATCGGCGGCAGCCAGAGCGACTGGGCACTGCTCTCTCTGATGGCACGTCTCAACTATTCTTACGAAGATAAATACCTGCTTACAGCCACTGTGCGCCGGGACGGTTCCTCCCGCTTCGGTAAGAACAACCGTTGGGGAACATTCCCTTCCGTTTCTCTGGCATGGCGTATTTCGCAGGAAGAATGGTTCCCGAAAGACAACTCTCCGGTGAATGACCTCAAACTGCGTATCGGATACGGTGTGACCGGTAATCAGGAAATCGGTAACTACGGTTTTGTTGCTTCCTATAATACGGGAGTCTATCCTTTCGGCAACAACAACTCCACCGCTTTGGTATCTACCACCCTTTCCAATCCGAATATTCATTGGGAAGAGGTACGCCAAACCAACTTCGGTGTGGATATGAGCCTGTTCAATTCACGTGTCAACCTTTCGCTGGATGCCTACATCAAAAAGACGGCAGACATGTTGGTGAAAGCTTCCATCCCTATCACCTCCGGTTTTGAAGATACTACTGAAACCTTTACCAATGCCGGCAAGATGCGCAACAAAGGGGTGGAGATGACCCTGCGCACCATCAACCTGAAAGGTCTTTTCTCTTGGGAATCTGCTTTAACGGCTACCTATAACAAGAATGAAATTCTGGACTTGAACAGCGAAACCCCGATGTTTATCAATCAGATGGGTAATTCATACGTGACTATGCTTAGAGCCGGTTATCCGATCAATGTATTCTACGGATACATGACCGACGGGCTTTTCCAAAACTGGGAGGAAGTAAACCGCCACGCCACCCAACCGGGAGCCGCTCCGGGGGATATCCGTTTCCGGGATTTGAATAACGATGGAGTCATCAACGATGAAGACCGTACCGTTATCGGTAACCCGAATCCGAATTGGTTCTTCTCTTTAAGCAATAATTTCTCTTATAAGGGCTGGGAACTCTCCGTTTTCCTGCAAGGCGTATCGGGAAACAAGATTTATAACGCCAACAATGTTGACAACGAAGGAATGGCAGCCGCTTACAACCAAACCACAGCCGTATTGAACCGCTGGACGGGTGAAGGTACCAGCAACTCTATGCCCCGCGCCATTTGGGGAGACCCGAACCAGAACTGCCGTGTATCCGACAGATTTGTGGAAAACGGTTCCTATCTCCGTCTGAAGAATATCACGCTTTCGTATACACTGCCCAAAAAGTGGATGCAAAAGATTCAACTGGAAAATGCCCGCATCTCTTTCTCTTGCGAGAATGTAGCAACTATCACCGGATATTCCGGCTTCGACCCGGAAGTGGATATTAATGGCATCGACAGCAGCCGTTACCCGATTTCACGCACCTTCAGTATGGGCTTGAACTTTAACTTTTAAATCAGGAGAAAGAATATGAAAAAGATAATAACTTTAGTATTTATGTCTGCCGTGCTGGCATTGACATCGTGCAACGACTTCTTGGATAAATATCCTAAATATGGCGTCGATCCCGAGTCGGAAGTGACGAATGAGATTGCTGTGGCACTGACTACTGCCTGCTACAAGACTCTTCAGTCATCTAATATGTATAACCAGCGTATTTGGAGCCTCGACATCATTGCAGGCAACAGTGAAGTAGGAGCCGGAGGAGGTACTGACGGTTTGGAGACTGTTCAGGCTTCCAATTTCATTGCCCAGAGCGATAACGGCTTTGCCTTGTATGTATGGCGTTCTCCGTGGGTTGGGATCGGACGTTGCAACATCGTGCTTTCCAATTTGCCTTCAGCATCTATCTCCAATGAGATAAAGACCCGTTGCATGGGTGAGGCTTATTTCCTGCGTGCACATTATTATTATATTCTGGTTCGTTTGTACGGAGGGGTGCCTTTGCGCTTGGAGCCGTTTGAACCGGGAGAATCTGCGGATATTGCCCGTAATACGGTAGATGAGGTATATGCTCAAATTCTTTCCGACTGCAAAAATGCAGTGAATATGCTTCCTCCGAAAAGCAGTTATGGAGATGCTGACAGGGGACGTGCCTGCAAAGAGGCTGCAATGGCGATGCTGGCGGATATTTACCTGACACTGGCTCCCAATCATCGTGACTATTATAATGAAGTAGTGACCTTGTGCAATAACATTGCTGCAATGGGATATGATCTGACTCAATGCAATTATGCCGATAACTTTAATGCGACGATCAATAATGGTGCGGAATCTCTCTTCGAAGTGCAATACTCCGGTAGTACGGAATATGACTTTTGGGGCGGCGATAATCAAGCGTCCTGGTTGTCTACTTTCATGGGACCACGTAATTCGGGTATGGTAGCCGGTGCTTATGGATGGAACCTGCCTACGGAAGAGTTTGTCAAGCAATACGAAGACGGTGATTTGCGGAAAGACATCACTGTGTTGTATCAGGGTTGTCCTGCTTTTGACGGTATGGAATACAGACGTTCCTGGTCGAATACGGGTTATAACGTACGTAAGTTCCTTGTATCGAAAACCGTCTCTCCGGAGTATAATACCAACCCCAACAACTTTGTAGTATACCGTTATGCGGATGTCTTACTGAAGAAAGCGGAAGCCTTGAATGAGCAGGGACATCCGGATCAGGCTGCCGAACCGATGAATATCGTTCGTAAGCGTGCCGGGCTGACAGAGCTGCCGACCACTCTGACGCAGACCGAAATGAGAGAAAAGATTATTCATGAACGTCGGATGGAACTTGCTTTTGAGGGACATCGCTGGTTCGATATGATCCGGGTTGATAATGGAAATTATGCATTGACATTCCTGAAATCTATCGGTAAGAATAATGTGACCAAAGAACGTCTCCTGTTGCCTATTCCGCAGACGGAGATGGACTCCAATCACCTGATGACTCAAAATCCCGGTTATTAATCCGTTTTATAATCATTCATTTAGACAAATAATATGATGAAGAAATATATATATCAGTTGTTATGCTCTCTTTTCATCGGCGCAACGATGGTTGCCTGTACAGAGGATTATATGGAGACAGATAAAGGACATGATACTCTCACCCTTTCGGTGAATCAGCAGGAGCTGGTGTTGAACGAAAAGAACCATAGTCAGGAGGCGCTGGCGCTTTCATGGACTACCGGAACGAATTACGGAAGCGGTAACCGCATCTCTTATACGCTGGAACTGGCGAAAGCAGGAACAGACTTCGCGAATGCTTATTCGGTAGATTTAGGTACGGGAACGTACCAGTGGACCAAGAAAGTGGAAGAACTCAACCAGTTTTTAAATTCGCAGTTTGGTATCGGCTATGCCGTAAAAGCGGAGCTGGAAGCACGTATTACAGCCGTCGTTGCCGGAATGGAAGATCAGAAGCAGAGCGCGACGACTGCCTTTACGGTGACTACTTATCAGCCGGTTACTACCACGCTTTACCTGATTGGCGATGCTGCCCCGAATGGATGGAGCGCCGATGACGCAACGGCAATGGAGCGTACGGATAATGGACAGTTTACATGGACAGGAAAACTGAACGTCGGATCGCTCAAGTTTATAACGACCTTAGGAGAATTCCTGCCGTCGTACAACCGTGACGCTACTGCCGGAGAAGAACTCAAACTAATTTATCGTACATCGGGTGACCAACCGGACGAGCCGTTTACAATCGATAAAGAGGCAACCTACATCGTAAAAGTAAACCTGTTAGACCTAACGTTGACATTTACCGAAACAGAAGATGTTGGCTGGAGATATGAGGAATTTTTCATTGTCGGTTCGTTTACTGGCAACGGTGGCTGGGGATTTGAAGCACTGTCTAAAGATGCTGCCCAAATGGATCTGTTCCATTATGGAGCCGTGATTCCCTGGAAGGCGGACGGAGAATTTAAATTCGCTTCTGTGACAGATTTCGGTCAGGCGGATGCTTTCTTCCATCCTACCATGGCTAATGC
>ENA-UEPG01000349-UEPG01000349.1-human-gut-metagenome-genome-assembly--contig:-NODE-349-length-48984-cov-9.090621_pt1 | contig 48984 bp, 42 predicted proteins | sample MGYA00242893_ERZ507902 | MGnify/ENA primary metagenome ERZ507902 (study PRJEB26167, sample SAMN06115491) | human gut metagenome | host: Homo sapiens | place: China:Gansu | collected 2015-04-23 | study...
TCTGATCAATTCCTCCCCGATGGAAAATTCCCGTCAGATTCTTCGGAAATAAAGCCTCCGAAGGGCGATTGGGAAAAATTACGTATTTTGCAGAGCTTCCTTAGAACTCTTCCTTCTAAGTTTGGAAGATGATCCCACTATCGCAGAGGAGATTAAAAGAAAACACTTTGCACACGGAGCCAGTATTTCATACATAGATGAAGACAGACCCAATGTCATTACCGTTGAATATCCTGGCGGCAGGACGGAATTCCTGCCTTTGCATAAACAAGATAAGTAGTTTTCGCAGACTGGAAGACCTTGCGAAAACTTACTAAGAAAACAAAGTTTCCCCACTTAATATTTCATTTCCTCGCGTATTTACAGCTGGGCGCACTGTTGCACCGCGTTTGTATCAAGACCGATAAATCGGAGCATCAAACATTCGAGAAATTTTGTCTTCAGCTTCTTCACTGAACAGGTTGGGATTTATCGGTATTTCTGCCAGAAATTTGTTTTTGGAGTCGACAAGCTCTTTAACGCTTACTTCTTTGTTAACCCGACACGCTCCGCTGTAGCAAATGTCTGAGCATAGGCCGCAGCCTGTACAAGCACTTGTGTTGGCATGAATTCTAGTACTATCGTCGTGTTTTTCAGTGACTAAGCAGCCCGTTGGACAGATGGATACACAAAGCAGACAGCCCGAGCATTTAGAAGGATCAATTGCCGGAAGACAAAAAGTTTTTTCCTCAGAGATCGTTGCGTCAGGATTTTTCATAGAGAGCATGCGCAGCGCAGTGATGAGCCGCAAATGACTGTCAGGGACTCTCTTCCATTCATTTAGTTGAGAACTATGGCTGTCTTCTGATTTCTTGGAAAGAAGTTCGGAAGTTCTGGCTTTATCCAGAAAAGCGCCTAAAAATCTTCTCCTGCCGAGATTCAACTCGGAATCTTTAACCCTGACAGAAATATCGATTGGAATGCCGAGTAAAGCAGACAAATTTTCTGTCTTCAAACAAAGAGATTTTGTCGGATTGCCGCTGTTGTTTCGCAAGCAGTTTTCACACTTTCCACTGACGAGCTCAATATTTTTCGCTCCCGCGGCTTTTGCCAATAAAAGAAGTCCGGGACTTAGCCTGCTGAAACAGCCCACTGGAATGCAGTGTGCTTCAGAACTTATTTGCTTGCAGGCGAAAGAAATTTTATTAGGATTCAATGCCTTTTTGAATCGTTCAAAAATTTCTTCTTGTGAGGGGGATCCGATTTGGATTGCCTCAGTGGGACAAGCATTCTCGCAAGCCCCGCAGCCAGAACAAGCCGAAGGCTTAAGAATCGGCTGATTATTCAGGATGGATAAGGCTTGGGAATGACAGGATTCTACGCAGGTTGCACAAGAGGAGGACGCATGACGGATGCGCAGACAGCGTCTCCGAAGAATGTTGGGCTTGTCTTTGAAGAGCGTATCCTCTTCGACGAAAGAAGACATGCCGAAGCGAATGGTATTTTCTAACTTGCTGCTCATGATAGTTGGGATGAGGGATTAGGGATGTCCTCAATCTAGCACTACAGAGCCGAGTGACAAGTAGGAGTTTTCCGAAAAAACGAACAAGAAAATCGAAATTCCAGTCGAAGCCTATCTGAGCATGAGCTCAAAAAAGCCATTCCACCGCTTAAGAATGTTGATAACCTCAGAACCTTCGGACTACATGCTCACTCTAAACCGCTGATAATGTCTTCGGCTCGTTTATACGCATCCTCGATAATTTGTCTGCCTTTGATTACTCGCTCCTGAGATGAAGCGGCTTCTGATCTTGCCCACCACAAAACAAAATTTCTTAGTTCGGCGTTTTCAATATCTTTATCTTGGCGCGTAATCAGCGACATTTGCCACGGCTTTCGTTCCCAGCCGGGAAGAATAGGGATTAAATCGCCGTTTTTTAGTTCTTCAAGAACATGAGCAAAATATAAGTCGGGCGATACCCCCTGGTGGTTTAAGAGCAGACGCTTAATCGTCAGCTGATCGTGTGTCATGAACAAAGTTTTCCACTTAAGAAGCTCGGACTCCATGCCGCGGAAATATAAAAATCTCGTTGGGGAATGAGTTGCTGTCTTCAGCAGAAGACCTGTGTGTTTGGAAAGATCTGCCGGGGTTTTCGGTACCCCGTAACGACGCAGATATTCCGGAGAACAAAGAACGGGTGTTGAGGTTTCCATGTAGGGACGAATGACTAAATTGGATTCATCCGTCGGCCGTTTATTGGCAACGATGATGTCGACCTCGTCAGTAAGCAGCTTTTCGACTTCTGCTTCAGGAACAATTTCGAAATTTATCTGCGGATGGGTTCGAGAGTAGGCAATGAGTTTTTCCGAATAAAACTCCTGGGCAATTTCGATCGGAGAAGCGATCCTAAAAATGCTCCGTTTTGCAACTCCTTTGGAGTATTCCTCTAACTGCTTGAACCCTTTAATCAGAGGATCCGCCACATCTACAATAGCCTCGCATTTTTTCGTAGGCTTGAATGGACGCTTTGTTTTTATGAGCAGCGGATATCCCAGTTCTTCCTCCAGGCCTGCGATTAATCGGGACACTTTCGAAATATCCAATCCCATGAGCAGCGCTGTCTGAGAGATATTTCCCGTCTTGACTGTCAGAATTAACGCTTCCCAGGCTTGTATGTTTTGTGTGTTATTCATAACAATTTAGAGTAAATTCAAAAAGTTAATTTGTTTGAACAAATTGCAAAACGTGAAGACTCAAAAACAAAACAACGACGCTTCTAACCCCTAAGATGTTACTTAAATTCCACACGATCTCACAGAAATACAGAAATTTCCTTTATTGATTTCTTTATAACTCTTTGAATATGAAAGGATTAATGTGATCATAAAATAAGTTTGCAAAAATCACAAACTTCTTTTCACTTCATCTGTTTTCATGACCGCCTTTGTTGGCAAAAATATAAAAAACGAAAGCAAACCCCAAGGCTTTAAAAATGAAAACAAGATCCTCAAAAATCACGTTCTCCCGATTCCTATGCGAAGGATGGGACGGAGAAGAAGCGCTGAATCAGAAATCTCTTTCCCTTTCGAAGGCGATATTTATTGAATTCTCGTAGAGAGCCGCCGGAATTTTTCGTTCCCAAATTTTTCCCTAATCCGGACGAAAATTTCCGCAGACATACCGACTTTGAGGCGGCAGAAACGGCTCATTCCTATTCTACGTTGCCGAAATCCTCAAAGCCAACTCCAAAACCTCAATTTCGATCTAGGAGACTCATCTTGAAAAAATCACTGCTTGCATTAGTACTTGGCTTTGTCGGAGCAGGTACGGCATACGCTTCGTCCGTGACCCTTTACGGCATTATTGAAGAAGGTGTCCTCTATACAAAGGGCAAACACCAGGATGCGACTGTCCAGCTTAAAAGTGCACACGATCTCGGTTCTCGCTGGGGTATTAAGGGTGTGGAAGATCTTGGCAACGGCAATCAAGTCGGTTTCACGCTCGAAGCCGGTTTTTCTCCGGATAACGGTGCAACAGCCAATACTACCTATGGAGCAAATGCCTTTACCCGTGAATCTATCCTTTGGATTCAGAACGATAAACTCGGCCGCTTAGCTTTCGGTCGTGCTGCAACTTTAGGTTCCGGCTTGGGTTCCTATGACATGCAGACGGGCTACGCTTTCATGAACGGTTACGGCTTGATCGGTTGGGACAACTGCATGAATAACTTCCTGCGAGTTAACAATGCAGTGATCTACCGTTCTCCGACATGGGCCGGGTGGACACTTGGCCTTATGTATTCCAACGGCGTTAAGGATGACACGGCCAAATGGAGCAAAAATCAGCACTATTACGGCGCCGGTCTGAAATACGCTCAAGGACCATGGAAGAGTTCTTTGATTCTTGAAATGGAAACAAAGAATAAGGAGGCAGCTCCTCAAACTAAACCCAAATATACGATCAACTACGGTGTCGAATACAACACCGGCTCCTGGACTCCGATGTTTACTTATCGCTGGGTTGATCAGGACGGTAACGTAAAAGGGCATAAATTCGGTCTCTCCGCCATCATTCCATATGCCTCCGGTCGGTTTAAAGTGGCTGCTGCCTATCAGTTCGGCAGTGATGAAAGAATCACAGGCCGCTCCGACAAGATCACTCACTGGCAGGTCGGCGCTGCTTATGAATACTCGCTTTCCAAGAGAACGGTCATCAAGCCCTTCATCGGTTATGCCGGAAGCGGAAAGGGCTGGAAAGAATACGGCTACGTCAACGATGGAAATATCTATAACGCTTGGCAAGCCTACATCGGCATGCACCATTTCTTCTAATTCCGCTGAATACGGTTCCCAATCGTTCGTATAAAAAACATCACGGAGTTCATCTATGGAATTCTCAAAATTATCAAGAAGAGGCTTTGCAAAGCTCACGGCAGCTTCTGCGGCAGGCATACCTCTTGCAAACTTCGGATCCGGCCTGACTAAAGCGGCCGAACCGGCGCCCGCTGATAAGACTCAAGCAGTCAAGGACGATGTCAAAATCGTCAAAACAAACTGCAGAGCCTGCATTTTTAACTGCGGCGTCTTGGCCCATGTTCGCAACGGAAGAGTGGTAAAACTTGAAGGCAACCCTGAGTACCCGATGACTACGGGTTCCATGTGCGCCAAAGGTCTGTCCGGCATCAACGCCCTCTATCATCCGAATCGCAATAAATATCCGATGATTCGCGTCGGTGAAAGAGGCGAAAACAAGTGGAAGCGTATTTCCTGGCAGGAAGCGATTGACATCATTGCCAAGAAGCTGATGGAAACACGTGCCAAATATGGCGCAGAAGCAGTTTTCTGCTCCACGGGCGGCGGCGGAAATCCGGCTTTCCGTTCCATTGCTCGTTTCTGCAATATTTTCGGTACACCGAACTGGTATGAACCGGGCTGCGCTCAATGCTATCTGCCGCGTACTTTAGCCTACGGCATCATGTACGGCGGCCCGTCTACATCCATTGCCGATGAAAGCGCCTTGGAAATCTATGTTCCCAATACTCCGATGAAGGCTTTCGTCTGCTGGGGCACCGACCCATCGTACAGCTGTCCCGCCGGCGGCGGAAAAGCTTTGGCAAAACTGCGTGCCCGCGGTGTTAAGTCCGTAGTTATTGATCCGCGTTTAACTCCGGACGCTGCACGTGCCGATGTTTGGCTGCCCATCCGTCCCGGTACTGACGTCGCTTTGATGTTAGGTTGGATTAACTACATTCTGGCTCATGACCTTTATGACCATGACTTCGTCATGAAGTGGACCAACCTTCCTTATTTAGTGAACACCAAAACAAAGATGTTTGTTCGTCCGAATGAACTCTTTGAAGGTGCCTCTCCGAAAGATTATGTCGTTTGGGATAAAAAGACCAATCAGCCTCAAATCTTGGAGTACCCCTGGAATGATGCACTCGATCCTCAGTTAGACGGTACGTTTAATTACAAAAGCCAGGAATACAAGACAGGCTTCACGCTCTTAAGGGAACAGGCAGCGCCGTTCACCATCGAGAAAGCAGCGGAAATTTGCTGGCTTGACCCGAAGAAAGTGGAAGAGGCGATTAAGATTTTTGCCGACGGTCCTGCCGGCATCTCTCTCGGCGTTGCCACCGACCAATTCCCGAATTCAGTGGAAGCGGCCATGGGCAGCGTGATCCTTAATTCTTTGATGGGTTACGTTGAAAAACCGGGAACCATGATGCAGCGCTTCCCCTCCGGCGGCACGGCTCCTGCCGGCTCTCTGGCTCCGCGTGCTCAGCATTGCCTGCCTTTCGAACAGCTTAAGAAACGCTTGGGCGGCATTGAATATAAAGGCCTTCTGCAGTGGGATGCCGGTTCTCCGACAGCCATTTTGGATGCGATTCTTACTGAAAAGCCTTACCCGCTAAAAGTTTGGATTGAACGTTCCGGCAATAAATTCGGCGTCTTGGGCAACGCTTCTTCTTGGGAACCCGCCATGAAGAAATTGGACTTCATCGTCCATATGTACATGTACCCGACGTCTTTCTCAACGTATGCCGACATGATCCTGCCGACCACAGAATGGCTCGAAACCAACATGCTGATTGACTGCATGAACTACGTGTTTGCACGTCAGGCCGTTGTCCATACTTATGAAACCGTGGACGAAACTTTGATCTGGTCCTGGATCCTGCGCCGCTGCGCCGAGCTCGGACATGAAGGCTGCCAAAAGGCCTGTGATCCGAAGTTCATGGGTGCGGAGCTTCCGCTTTGGCAGACTATGGAAGAGCTGCTGGATGCCAAACTCAAACGTCATAACGTTACTTGGGAAGAGGTTAAGAACGGTAAGAACCCGATTCAATACATGCCGTTTGAAAAATGGAATCAATACTATGTTTACAAGGGCATTGATCCCAAGACCGGTAAACCGAGAGGATTCCACACACCTTCCAAGAAGCTTGAGCTTTACGGGGAAGTATTCATCAACTTAGGCAGAACCGGTGCGCCTTATGCGAAGCAGCCGCTCCCGGCTGCCTCCAAAGATTACTCGCCTCTGCCGTTCTACATGGAACCGCATGAATCTCCGAATCGCCCGATTGCCAAGAAGTATCCGCTTGTGATGACCAACGGCCGTCTCCCGATTTACCACCACGGCACGTTAAGAAACAACGCTTTCTCCCGTGAGATTTATCCGCTGCCCGAAGTGTGGGTTAATCCGACAGATGCTAAGCAATATGGCGTAACCCAGGGCGATTGGACATGGATTGAAAACGATCGAGGCAAGATCCGCGCGGTCTGCCGTGTCACCGAAGGAATTCCTAAAGGTGTGGTCTACATGGAACGGTTCTGGAACCCGGAAACACTCAATACACCGACTCGCGGCTGGAAGGAAATGAATGTAAACGTTCTGACTAAAAACACGCCTCCGTTCAATGATGTGGTCGGAACTTACACGCTTCGCGGCTTCCAGGTGGCGATCTCTAAGGCCGATAAAGGCCCCGACGGCGTATGGAACAAACCTGAAGACTTCTCTGTTTGGATGCCTCAGGATGCCGAACCGACTCAAGTTCCGACATATCCGAAGTATGGGAGTAACAAATAATGGCACAGAAAACATTAGTGATAGACCTCGACCGCTGCATCGGATGTCATGCCTGTGAGGTCGCCTGCAAAGTTGAAAACAACGTTCCGATGGGTGTGTATTACAACAAAGTTCTGACGATCGGTCCGGTTGGAAAATATCCCGACATTTATCAGTATTTCCTTCCGACCGTCTGCCAAAACTGCAAGGATGCCCCCTGCGTCAAGGTTTGCCCGACCGGTGCTTCTTACAAGACCGAGGACGGGCAAGTCCTGGTGGACAAAGAAAAGTGCATCGGCTGCAAGATGTGCATCGCGGCTTGTCCGTACGGCGCCAGATCATTTAACCCGATTACAAAAGTGGTTGAAAAGTGCACTCTTTGCCGTCATTTACAGGAAGTCGGAGATGTACCGGCTTGTGTAAAGGCCTGCTGCTCGGAAGCCCGCTTCTTCGGAGATATCGATGATCTGGAAAGCGATGTCGCCAAAGCTATTGCTGCGGCCGGCCCTGAAAATGTTCACTCCATGCCGGACATGGGGAACAAGCCTACCGTTCGCTACATTCTTCATAAGAAGAACGGCACTTGGAACACAACACCTCCGAAAATGAGCTGATAGGAGAGGGCCCATGAGCAAAGATTTCACTTTGATAATTTTTGTAGTTTTAGCGACTTTAAGCTCTGGGCTTCTCGGCTCCGCTGCGCTTGCCGCCGTGCGCGGCAGCGCACGGATCCCGCTCAAGGCAATAGTGAGCTCGGGTGCGGTTTCTCTGGCGGTGGGTGCCGGCTTATCCCTTGCAACCTTGGGCCATCCCGAACTCTTCTTAGGAGCTCTGTCACATGTCGGAACAGGCATCTTTTGGCAGTTATTCGGTTCCATCGTTTGCTTTACCGGCGCCGTGGTTTTCTTGGTCTTAAGTTTTCGGGACGATGAGGGCCCTGCGCTGAAAGTATTTGCCGTCCTTGCAGCCGCAGGTGCTTTGATTGCAGTCGTCGGGGTAGGCAGAAGTTTTGTCATGCCCTGGCGTCTTGCTTGGGCGAGCTGGAGCATCGTAGGAGTCTTCTTGGGCTTTGCCCTGAGTTCAGTAGCCTGTTTCTCCCTCTTTTTGAATCAGTATTTTGAAGAACATCAAAGCATTCCGGCTTGGCTTAGAGGTGTCGCAGTTTTGCTGTGTCCTCTTTCACTGGTTTGGTATCTCACTTCGATCGGGTTGTCCTCAGAACCGGAAGCCGGCGAGATCCTCTCAAGAGCGCTCATCGGTGGAGCCGCTCCGATTTTTTGGGCCATGGCCCTGGGAGGGGTGCTGGCGCCGGTGCTTTGTTTATCCGTTCGATCAAAGGGTCGCTTTGTCGGACTGGCGGGTTCGCTTGTATCCGCAGTCGGTGCGGGAGCTTCTCAGTATTTACTGCTCTTGCTCGACACTCCGGCTTGGCAGTTTTTTGTCCGTTAAGTTGATTATTAAAGAAGAACCATCATGGATCAGTCAGAATTAATTCAGCTAATGACCGAAAGGGAAGAACTTTATAAGTTCCAGGCTCGGGTTTATCGCCGTGAAGTCGATCAAACGCTTCTCGATACGATAAAAAACCTGGAAGTTCAGTCCGATTCCTCGGACATGCCGGAGGCACTCAGAGTGATTCAAGCTTCGGCTGCTAATACCGATGATCCTCTCATTGATTTTGCTGTTGACTATGCAAGGATATTTTTAGGTGCGGGCATCGCAAAAGGCGTCGCGGCTTATCCTTATGAATCTGTCTACACCAGTCGGGATCGTCTCGTAATGCAGGATGCTTACGAAGCAGTGATGAAAATTTACCGGGCTAACGGAATCGGTAAATTAGATGCAGACCTCTACGAAGATCACATCGCCCTCGAATTGGAGTTCATGAGCATTCTTTGCCGCAGAGCAATCGAACTCGCGGAAAGCGAGGATACCCAAGCGCTCGAAGAAAACTTAGATCTTCAAAAATCTTTCTTGAGAGATCACCTTCTTAATTGGGCAGGTGAGTTCTTTGATTCGATTCGCAGCTGTCCGGGTTCAAATTTCTACAAAGGCTTCGCGTCTTTTACGGAAGCTTTCCTAAGGATGGAAAAAGAATTCTTCGAACTTTAGAACGTTATGAGCGAGAAAATCCTTAAATCCAAACTCTCCAGGAGAGGTGCAATGTTTTCTGCCGTCGGAGTAGTTTCACTGCTGGCTCTCGGTGCAGGTGCCAAAGCGCAGAAAGCACCCGCGTTGATTCGGCCTCCCAAGGTTTTTGAAGAAAAGGATTTTCTTGCCCGCTGCATAAAATGCGGTCGCTGCATCTCGGTTTGTCCTAAAAACGTGATCAGCGCAGCTGAATGGAGTGACGGTCTGCGCAATATTCGCACTCCGGTGATGGATTACAGACGCGGTGGCTGCGAGTTCTGCGATAAGTGCATCGAGGTCTGTCCGACCGGAGCCCTTCAGCCTTATGAAGGGGAGACGACGAGCATCGGTAAAGCTGAGCTGACAAACATCTGTATCGCTTTAAGGACCGGAGGCTGCACGAAGTGCCATGATGTTTGCGAATACGACGCGGTGATTTTGGATGAACAAAAACGACCGTCTATTGATACGGAAAAATGCAATGGCTGCGGGAAGTGTGTGAGTGCATGCCCGGCTTTAGTCTTCCAGTCTTTTGGGAGCGCAAAGGTTAGAGGCATTCAAATTCGGCCGTTAGAGGAAGGAGAACAATAATGAAGGCCTCCGTGCTTCGTGTGGTAACCGTTTCCGTTTTTGTGATTTTGGTTCTCACAGGCCTGCTGTTTAACACGGGCTTTGGCACCTTATCATCCTTCGGAATCGGCGCAATTTCAGAAATTTGTCCTGTCGGAGCCTTGGAGTCCCTGCTGGCTTCCAAAACATTGGTTCCCCGGGTGCTTATCGGATTGTTTGTTTTCTTTTTGGTTTGCTTGGTGTTAGGACGAGTTTTCTGTGGGTGGCTTTGTCCTGTGCCCTGGCTTCGAAAAGGCGCGGGGACTGAACCGATGCCGCCTCTGAAAGAAACAGAAAAGCAAACCGGGTCCATAACGTACTTTCAAAAGGGGCGCCTGAGGACCGGTTCCGGAGCTCATCAATCCGAAAAAATTGAAAATCAAGAAGGTCAATCTTTACAAACACAGCCGCAAGCAAAACATAAAGAGTCCGAAGCAGGATTTGCTCAAACGTCTTGTAACGGCGGCTCAGTCAGTGCGGTCCCGAAAACTCCTTTCGTCATATTAGGTGCGGCACTTCTGTCGGCACTTGCATTCGGATTCCCCGTCTTTTGCATCATTTGTCCCGTTGGACTTACCTTTGCGCTGATTATCGGTATCTGGGGCATGATTGCCTTTAACGAACCTTCAATTACGATAGCGCTGATTGCGGGTTTCCTACTGATTGAGATTCTGTTTTTGCGGAAATGGTGTCACAGCTTCTGTCCGATCGGAGCGGTCATTTCGCTTTTCAGCTATTTCAATCGGTTTTTTAGGCCTTCGGTGGACTCGGGATGCCTGAAACGCTCGAAAGGCCATAACTGCACTCGCTGCAGGGATGTTTGCCCCGAAGGCATAGATTTAAACACCAAAATTTCGCCGATGCTTCTTGCTCGCTGCACAAAGTGTCATGCCTGTTCAGAAGCCTGTCCGGTTCAAACTATTCATTTTCCTCTTTTAGCTAAGAAAACTGAAGAAACAGCAAAAACAGGAGGCCCGAAGCCGGCGGTCGAGATAAAACAACGCGTTGCGGCAGAAGCGGTTAAGGACTTCGAGCCTGTGATTTTGCCCCTTACGAAGAAAGAGGTTGTGTACGAGGCGGAAAGATGCATTAGCTGCGGAGCCTGCGAAGCTGTTTGTCCGCAACATTCGCCGATTCGAGAAATGATGGACTTCATTCGGCAAGAGAAATTTTTGAAAGCCGGCAAAGTACTTTTGAAAGCCGGTGCAATGTCTGAGATTTGCGGACGTGTTTGTCCCCAGGACCGACTGTGCCAAGGCGCTTGTCCTCTGGCAAAGGAAGGAGGTGCCGTTAGAATCGGAGCATTGACAGGATTTTGTGCGGATTATGTTCTGAGCCGAGGCTTGAAAACTCAGACTTTGGGTAAAGCTAAAGGGCGTGCAGCGGTTGTAGGCGCCGGTCCGGCCGGACTTGCTTGTGCGGATGTCTTGCGCAGAAAAGGCTTGGAAGTCGTTGTCTTTGATAAACACGAAAAGGCAGGAGGCCTTCTTTATTACGGCATTCCCTCTTTTAAGCTTCCGAAAGATGTCGTTGAACGTCGTTTGGCAATTTACCAAAAGGAGGGGGTTCGATTTGAACTTAGGCGTGCGATAGAAACGGAAGAAGAGATAGAAGCGTTAATCCGTGATCATGATGTCGTCCTGTGGGCCGCAGGAGCTGTTGAGCCCGTGAGACCGAAGATTCCCGGTATTGAAGAGGCCGGTTTTTACACTTCGGACGTATTTCTTGGAAAAGTTAACGTTTCTCCGGACTCGGGTAAGACCGAATTCGAAATAGAGGGCAGAGAGGTAGCAGTACTAGGCGCCGGCGATTCGGCAATGGACTGTGCTCGATGTGCAGTTAGATTAGGTGCCAAACATGTGTTTTGCATTGCTAGAAAACCGAGAGGGACTATTTCTGCGTCAGGGAAAGAACTTCGACTGGCTGAATCCGAAGGTGTTGAACTTTTGGACTCGACTCAAGTTGTGGAGATAGTGCGGGACGCCAGCGGACGAATCACCGGAGTCCAAACCTTGGACTGCTTAGAAAATAAAAAAATAATTCCCGCACAGATTGTTATTTCGGCATGGGGTTTCAGGAGCAAGCCAATACCAGGATTGGAGAAGTTTGTGAAATTCAATTCGGACGGGACAATAAAAACAGACAGTTCGATGAGGACAGGCGATAAGATTTTTGCGGCCGGAGATGCTGTCTTGGGGGCTGATTTGGTTACTGACGCTATTGCTCAAGGCAGATTTGCTGCTGAAAAAATGTTTGAATTTGTTTCATCGAAACAAAAGAATAGATGAGTTTAGTTGGGGTAAAACTACCCAGTCTTCTCTCGGCCCCTGAGTCTCCAATATTTGGCTAAAGAGGAAAAGAGTGGTTTGAGCCTCGGTTAATCAGGATTCTCTGAATAAACGTTGAGTCGTTCGGTCAAACTGTTGAAAAGAGACTTTTTGGAATATTCCTCAAAAACAGCGGATCTGCCTAGTTCGGAGAATTAGAGCAGAGGTCGGGGCGGGGGATTCGAACCCTATTCTCAGCGTACCAAACACGCAACGCCCCGATTCAAAAAACCACCTAAATTACGAACATAATAACCAAGATTCTAGGCAACTCTCAATTCGAATAAATAAGCAAAGAATCTTTGTATTAGTAACTTACAATGTTACAAACTTATTAAGAAGAGGCCGACTTTTAGAAAAAGAAGGGGCGCCAATGGATCCGCATGTATGGCAAGTAATGGTGGATGCTTTTCCACAGTTATTGTTCAAAGGCATCACAGTAACGATACCTCTGACGATCATTTCGTTTGCCCTTTCCATGGTCATTGCTGTTGTTGTGGCATTGATCCAGTACTCTAAAGTTCCGGTCCTTCGACACATTTGCCGCTTTTACGTTTGGGTGATCCGAGGAACACCGCTTCTTGTCCAGTTGTACGTCGTTTTCTTCGGACTTCCAAGTATCGGCATTATGGTGGATGCCTTCCTTGCAGCTGTGATTGTTTTCTCAATCAACGAAGGTGCCTATAACGCTGAAACGATCCGCGGTGCGTTAGAGTCGGTGCCTCAGGGACAGATGGAAGCTGGACGCTGCGTCGGCCTGAATTATTTTCAAATCATGTGGCACGTGGTTTTACCCCAGGCATTTAGAACGGCTTTCCCGGCGCTGGGCAACTCGATGATTTCAATGGTCAAAGATACTTCTTTGGCGGCGAACATCACGGTGGCTGAAATGTTCTTCCAGGCTCAGAGAATCGCGGGAAGAACCTACGAAACTATGGCGGTGTACATTGAAGTTGCCATCATTTATTTAATTTTCTCGACGATTCTTGAGTACATCCAGCGCCGTGGAGAAAAGAAACTCGGTAAATACGGCTCAAACTAACGATTCATTTTTGCAGTCAAAACAATGGAAAAAACGGAACCGCTTCTTCGTATCAGCCATGTGAGAAAGTCTTTCGGCACCTTGGAAGTCCTAAAAGATATCAGCATCGATGTTTTTAAAGGCGATGTGGTTTCTATTCTCGGTCCCTCCGGTTCCGGCAAAACCACTTTGCTTCGCTGCGTCAATTTCTTGGAAAGGGCCGACGACGGCTTGATCACATTGGACGATAAAACGATCGACCTCAAGACGGCGACGAGAGATGAAGCTTCGGCAGTCCAAAGAAAAACCGGTTTTGTTTTCCAGAACTACAACTTGTTCAGAAACAAAACAGCGCTTGAAAACATTACTCTTGGTTTGACTTCAGGCAGAGGAGTGAGCAAAGAAGATGCCCATAAAAAGGGAATGATGCTGCTCCGTAAGATCGGTCTGGAAGACAGAGCGAATTTTTATCCCAGCGAGCTTTCGGGCGGTCAGCAGCAGCGCGTCGCTATTGCTCGAGCGCTCGCCACAGATCCTGAAATCATTTATTTCGATGAGCCGACTTCCGCACTGGATCCGGAACTGACGGATGAAGTCTTAGAGGTAATGCGTCAGCTCGCCAGAGAAGGCATGACCATGGTTGTCGTGACGCATGAAATGAGCTTTGCGCATAATGTATCTAACAGGGTCATTTTTATGGATCATGGTTTGATCGTTGAAGAAGGCAGTCCTGAACAAATATTCGAACATCCGCAAAACGAACGTACGCGGGCTTTCCTTCGTTTGGCCAGCGGTTCTCAGGAAGCCCAGCGTTCGGCATTGGAAGCCTTTAAGAAACAGCGCGAAGCTGAAAACGCAATGAATTCACTTTAAATTTTGAGCAATTTGATATGACACATAAATTAAATTCTTTGGTTAAGTTCGGCATTGGCCTGTTGCTGGCCGGTTCTGCTTCTCTACTGCTCGTCGGCTGTGACAAAGCGCCCGGCAACAACGCGGCTTCCGGCTCTCAGGACCATTTAGCGAGGATTAAGTCAGCCGGTGAATTGAAAGTCGGTTTAGAAGGGGATTGGCAGCCGTTTTCTTTTCACGATGAGAAAGACAAGCTAGTCGGCTATGACGTTGAAGTCGCTCAGAATTTAGCCAAGAAATTAGGAGTCAAAGTCAAAATTGTTGAAGGACCCTGGGACGGTCTGTTTGCCGGCATGGATTCCGGAAGATATGACCTGGTGATTAACGGCGTGGACATTACTCCGGAAAGAGCTAAGACCTATGATTTTTCTACGCCTTATGCCTATGACCGCACGGTTTTGATTACTCGTTTCGACAATAACGACATCCATTCCTTTAATGATCTCAAGGGCAAGACAACGGCGAACTCCATCGGTTCGACTTATCAGGAAATCGGCGAGAAGTACGGCGCTAAGGTCAGCGGTGTCGACACGTTGGCAGAAACCCTCCAGATGGTAAAGAACAAACAAGTCCAGGCAACGATCAATGCTTCTACTTCTTTCGGCGACTACATGAAGCATCGTCCGGACGAACCCTTGAAGATTGCCGCTACGATGGACAAAGCAACTGAATATGCGATTCCGATGAAGAAAGGCGCAGACAACGCTTCCTTGAAGAAAGCAATCGACAATGCTCTTCAGGAAATGAAGAGTGATGGAACTTTATCCAAGCTTTCGGTGAAGTATTTTGGTTCCGATCTGACTAAGCCTAATTAACCACTCGGGCTTCTAAATTTAGTTTCTATTTTGGACGGGGCTTCTTCAAAAAGAAGCCCCGTTTTGAATCAGTTACGGCAGTCTCCTCTCCGGAAAGGCTTACATTAACCACATCAAGAAAAAGATTTTTCGGAGGAAGAAAAATGAAGAAATGGGTTCTATTAGTTTTGGCCGCAGCCTTTACGATCGGCATGTCTGCATGCTCGACGGTTAAAGGTGTAGGTCAGGACGTTTCGGCGGTGGGCAACGATATTGATACTGCAGCAACAGCTGTTCAGAAGAAACTGTAATTCAGACCCGTTTGTTATTGATTCGTTAGAGGAAGATATGAAAAAGTTTTCGTTGATCGCTATTTTGGCTGCCTTTTTAATCGGTCTTGCCGGTTGCAACACCGTTAAAGGTGTCGGTAAGGACGTTGCAGCATTAGGCAACGGCGTTGACCACGCAGCAACAAAAGTCTCCAACAAGATGTAATCAAAGGCCTATCTGCTCGTTCACAGAATCGAGCGATAGGGCATAAAAAATCTCGCTTCTGCAATTCAGTATGAAGCGAGATTTTTTTTGGATTTTTTCTCAGAGCTTAAGGCCAGAGCAACCTGACACCTGGCAGAAGGCAGACACTAAACTTAAAGGGCAGCTAACGCTCAGAAGGTATTATTTTTGGCAGTGGCTTTCGTTCTTGATTTCCATCTCAGAAACGTAAAATTCACCGCGGTGGTCAATATCACCTTCGACTTTGACGCAGGCGCCGACGTCGAACTTGTGACCGCCGTGGCTTTCAACTTTGGTACGGGCGTCAGCTTTGAAAGTCTTGCCTCCGATCACCCAAGTCGGATTTTGTGCGGAGGGCATTTTTTCAATTTTTCCGTAAAACGCATCATCATCGCCGGCAGCGAAAGCGGACAAAGAGAAACTCAGAGCGGCTAAAGCAAGAAGAAATTTTTTCATTTGGTTTTCAAAAAAATCGGACAAAGAAAAAGCAGCCCGAAGGCTGCTCGACTCAATTAAAAATTAACGGCAGCGATTGTCGCGTTTCTGTTCGATTTCAGAAACGAAGAAGTTACCCTCACGGTCAATGTCGCCTTCAACCTTAACGCAGGAACCGACGCCGATCTTTTGATCGCGGCGATGATCGATCTTAGTGCGTTGGTCAGCCTTAAATGTCTTACCGCCGATAACCCAATCACCGTTTCCGGTTGCCGGCATCTGTTCAACTTTGCCATAGAAGCCGTCGTAGTCGCGGGCAGAAGCTGTGCCCATGATCAAACCGGCAGCGGCAAGGGGAAGTAAAACTTTAACTAATTTCATATAAAACTCCTATTTCTTAAATTTTCCTGGTGACGGAGATTTTACGGGGTTACTACTAATTCACCTAGTAAAAATTGTGCGAATTGAGCGGGGAGAAACGGAATGAAACAACTGAAATACTTTGTTTACTAAAACTAAGGGAATCAGAAAGTTAAGGAGCCAAAAACTTCGGTTGGGACATAAAAAATCGGGCCGAAGCGGCCCGATCTGAGAGTTACTTAGTTGTTAAGCAAGCTGTTTCTTAACATCTTCAAGCCTGTGCTGAACTTTGTCGAAGGTTTCGATCATAGTGGCCGACGGCTTGTTCGGGTCAAGCAGGCTGACTACGATGATGGCAATGAAGGAGAGCACGAAACCGGGGATGATTTCGTACATGCCCCACCATGCACCCTGGTGCCAGACGAGAACTGTCAGAGCCCCGACGATAATGCCGACCAATGCACCGTTGCGAGTGACGCCTTTCCACAGAAGAGAAAGGATGATGATCGGGCCGAAGGAAGCGCCGAAGCCGCCCCAGGCATAGCTGACCAAAGAAAGAACAAGGTTGTTCGGATCCGTAGCAATCAAGATCGCGACAGCACTGACGGCAACCACGGTCAGGCGGCCGATCCAGACGAGCTCTCTCTGAGCAGCATGCGGACGAATGAACACGCGATAGAAGTCTTCTGTCAGTACGGAGGAGCAAACCAGAAGCTGGCAGGAAAGGGTACTCATCACGGCTGCCAGAATGGCGGAGAGAAGAATGCCGCCGATCCAGGGATTAAACAGTGTCGTAGAAAGAATCATGAATACGCGCTCATGGTTTTCTGCAACGGCCTTGCCGAGATCCGGATGGGCAGAGAAGAAAGCAGATCCGAAGAAGCCTGCAGCAACGGCGCCGGAGAGAGAGAAGATGAGCCAAATCATGCTGATCTTGCAGGCGCGCGGCATAACGGAAGCGTTCTTGGCTGCCATGAAGCGAACCAGAATATGCGGCTGACCGAAGTAGCCTAAACCCCAGGCAAGCAGAGAAATCACGCCGATGAAGGTTTGGCCCTGAAGCATATTGAGGTGCGTCGGGTCAACGGATCTGACCTGTTCAACCGTTGCTGTAAAGCCGCCTAAGTCGATCATCACGGCAACCGGCGCAATGATGAGCGCTAAGCACATCATGGCCGCCTGGATGGTATCGGTCCAGCTGACAGCCAGGAAGCCGCCGAGGAATACATAAGCCAGAGTGGCAAACGTACCGAAAATTAGAGCAGTGGAATAGGGAAGATCTAAGACGATTTCAAAGAGTCGGGCGCTTGCGACCATGCCGGAGGCAGAGTAAATCGCAAAGAAAAGCAGAATCACGACAGCCGAGATAATGCGCAGCAGGCGGGATTTGTCTTCAAAGCGATGAGAGAAGTAGTCCGGAAGCGTCAGAGCGTTGTGTGCGGTTTCGGTATAGACGCGAAGCGGAGCGGCAACGATGAGCCAGTTGGCCAGCGTGCCGAGTGCCAAACCGATGGCGATCCAGGATTCGCAGATACCGGAGAGGAAAACCGCGCCCGGCAGTCCCATCAGGAGCCATCCGCTCATGTCGGAAGCGCCCACGGACAATGCGGTAACAACAGCGCCTAAACGGCGGCCGCCCAAGATATAGTCGTTGAAATTTTTGGTGTAGCGCCAAGCCACTAAGCCGACAGCCACCATGACGACCAAATAGGCGAAGAAGGTGATTGAGATTGGTGAGAAATTCATTTTTAGACTGAAACAAAATTTACCTTATGTTTCAATCATAACGAAGGAGGCGAGTCTGTACGGAATCCCAAAAATAAATTATCGAAAAGTCAAGGAAAATCCGAGAGCATTAATCCTAACCGCCGATATAAGACATCTCAATTCGTTTGCCGGCCCTGGCTTTGACGGTCTCTTCCGTACGAATTTCGGAGTAGTGTTCGTCTCGAGTGGTCCAAATTCGTCCGATCGCTTGTTCGATTTCTTCATCCGAGGCACCGCCGCGGAGCATCTGACGAATATCGAAGCCTTCCGTCGCAAAAAGACATTTGTAAAGTTTGCCGTCAACAGACAAACGAATACGCGAGCATTCTTTGCAGAAAGGTTCGCTCACAGACGAAATGAATCCGAGCTCACCGCTGCCGTCCTTGTAGCCCCAGCGAGTGGCGACCTCGCCTGTGTAATTCGGATCTAACGGCTCAATCGGATAAACGCGGTTGATCTCTTCGACGATCTGGCGGGAAGGGATAACATCGTCAAGCCTCCAGCCGTTGGAGGTGCCGACATCCATGAACTCAATGTAACGGACAATGATGCCGGTGCCTTTGAAGTGCTCGGCGATTTTGATGAGTTCTTTTTCATTGACTCCGCGTTTAACGACGACATTGATCTTGATCGATGGAATGCCGGCGTCTTTTGCGGCCTGAATTCCGGCAAGCGTCTTCTCAATCGGGAAATTGACGTCGTTGAGATCCTTATAGATCTGGGGATCCATAGCGTCCAGTGAAACAGTCAGGCGTTTAAGTCCGGCGGCAGCTAAGGATTTTGCTTTTGCGGACAAGGCAGCACCGTTCGTCGTCACAGCCACGTCAAGCGGTTTGCCGTTCCAAGTTTTGAGTTTGGAAAGCTCCTCGATCAGAAATTCGATGCCTTTTCTGAGCAGGGGTTCTCCGCCCGTCAGGCGAATTTTTTCGATGCCGTTGGCGGCAAAGATTTTGCCCAGACGAATGATTTCCTCAAAAGAAAGAACTTCGGTGTGGGAAAGAAAGCAGTGATCTTTCTCGAATTTTTCCTTCGGCATGCAGTAACGGCAGCGGAAATTACAGCGGTCAGTAATAGAAATTCTGACATCGCGTAAAGGGCGTCCGCGGGAATCAATCCAGTGCGTATCGTCACGACGGATTTCACCGACCAGCGGGACCGTTTTAGTTGCGGCCTTAATTGGAATAACACGAGAAGACATGCTTACGGTTTCAATTCGACGAAAAAAGTAGACTGATTATAAGGATTCTCGCTTAATCACTGCTGACTTATTTGAGCATCGGCAACTGAATACGGTTTGCGAGTTCTTTCGAAACCTTTTTCTGAGAAGAACGAAATCTCAAATCTCGACCAAAAATATTTGATTCTGAAACCATACTGGCTGCGAAAACAAAAAAGCACTGCAGAACATAAGTTCTGCAGTGCAAGCACAACCGGGGAGAGTGGCTGTGAATCGCCGAAAACTAGCCTCTCATCGCTTTAGCTCGAGCCAATGCTTCTCGAGCAGCGATACGTCCCCATATCACGGCGGCCGTTAATTGAGAACCGTCGAGGTAGTTGTCGTAGAAGATACCGCCGACAGCGTTACCGGCGCCGTAAAGTCCGGGAATCGGCTGACCTTCGGTATTGATGATCTGAGCTTTGGGATTGATCTTCGGACCGCCGAAAGTTGCTGTCATGCCGCCGGCAAACATGAAGCCGTAGAAGGGCGCCTTTTCGATGGTGTAAGGCTTTTCAAGCGTGGTCGGAACAGCAAGTTTGTCGGTCGTGCCGTTATGGACTGCAGCATTGAATTCTTTGACGGTTTTTTCAAGCGTTTCAGCGGGAACGCCCATCTGTTTTGCAAGTTCGGCAATAGTATCTGCCTTGTAGATTTCAGCCTTTGCTTTCTGGTAGCGCTTGATTCGTCTCGCAACAATCGGTTCATCGACAACGCGGGAATCAATAACGATGAAAGCTCGGTTTTCTTTGATCAGCTTCGGCGTGTTCTGGCCCACGTAAACGTAAGTCTGACCTTCGTCGATATAGCGTTTGCCTTGCGGTGTGACGCAGATGCCGAAGTTGACCATGTTGGACGGGTTAGCGCGTGTGGTCGGGTGGATCGGACCGGCGTGGAATTGATCCATATTCACATACTGAGGGAAGAAGGGCTGAGTCAGTGTGTAGTTTTCGCCGGTAATGATTGCCGAGCCTCTTAACGGCATCCAGGCAACATTGCCGCCCATATAGCGAGTGACCAGGTCTTTGTTGTTGTGGAAGCCGCCTGTGCAGATCACAACACCGCCTTTGGCTTTGTAGGTGACGGGACCGTTCGGACCGACAGCTTTTACGCCTGTGCAGTTAAGAGATTCGTCGCGAAGAAGTTCTACGGCTTTGGTACGAGTGTGGATAGGAATATTCAGCAGTTTGCATTCGTCGAGCATATTGCGAAGCAGCTGGTTTCCGCCCGGCGTTAATTTACCGCCGACTTCATGGCATCTGCCGAGCATTGGAGCGATCTGAACGTCGATCGGTTTCCATTCCATGTGGATTCTGTCCGTGAGCCATTGAACGACATCAGCACTCTGTTCGGCAAACATTTTGGTGAGAACCGGGTCGCCTCGATACATAGAGACTTTCATCAGATCGTTGTAGAAATCTTCAACTGTATCTTTGATACCGTCACGTTTCTGGACCCAGGTGTTGGTTGCATTGAAGTTGCCGCCGGCATAAATCGTGTTGCCGAAGGGTCCGAACATTTTTTCGAGCACAACCACTTTTGCGCCGAGGTCAGCGGCTTCAATAGCAGTAGTGAGTCCCGCGCAGCCGGATCCGATCACGACAATGTCATATTCCTGAACGTTCTGATCTGAGGATTTGGCCGCTTCTGCGGCTTCGGCGGTTTTCAGTAAACCTGCAGTACCAATAGCAGAGAGGACGGAATTTTTGAAGAATTTGCGGCGATTCATTTTGACTCCTTTGAGTTCGTTTGAAGAGATTGATGCCAGTTTATTTATGACCAATAACCTTCAGTAAAACGCAACACTAAAATCGCTTAAACCAAGTAAAACTACTGAGGAATATTGAATTTATTGAGCATTAAGTGAAAAATTAAAGAGTAGATTTTTGAAATCTCAATCTTAGTGTTGCGAAATATGAGAGATTTGATCCAGGCGCAGGAAATATTCTGTGAAGCGGTTCGGCTGAAAAGCTTCTACCAGGGAGCCCGCTCTTCCCACATGAGCGAGGAGAAAGCCTCCAGATTGATCGACGAACTGGAAGCGAAACTTGGGCGATCTTTATTTGAGAACAGGAAAAAAGGAAAACCGACTTCAGTGGGGTTGAAGTTGTTTCGGCAATGGAGCCCGTCTATTTCTCAGCTCAAACTTCTTTCTTCTGATACTGAGGTTTCTGCGGATACCTTGCACTTCGCCTTTCCGTTTACCACCGGTGCCGTGGTGTTTTCGTCGCTGACTACTTTGTTTGCCGAGCGGTATCCGAAGGTTAAATTTGATATTCAGCTTGCAACCGGTTCAGGTTTGCCCGTTTGGTATAACACCGATTTGCGAGTGGTCCACGATACTTACAGCTACGAAGACGTCAGAGAGTATTTTCTTGCCGATGCCGTAAGAATCGTTTGCGCCACACCTGCATGGATCAAAACACATCCGGTTTCTCGGCCGAAGGATTTGGAGAGATATCAGGTCTTTGGTGCTCGAGATGCCGTGGAGCGTCGGAGTGTTCGATTTACGAAAGGAAGCCGGGAGGAGGTCGTTCTTTTTCATCCGCAGATCGTTTGCAGAAATAATCTGGCTGCCCTTCATTGCTCACTCACCGGAAAGGGAGCAGCTCTTTCCGTTCCCCGATTTTTAGCCCAGTCTTTCCTTAACAGCGGAGAATTGGTGCGGCTTCTTCCGGATTGGAACGCTTCCTCCCTGCCGCTGCGAGCAATTACTCCCAACCAAAAGCTGGTGAACCCGATTATCGAAGAATGGGTCAAGTATGTTCAGGCGTCCTTGGCGTCTCAAAGAGAGAATTTCAAATGTCCGGACAAGTCAAATTAAGCGATTGGAAGATCTTCGAAGTTTTGGCTGAAAAGGGTAGTTTTCGGAAAGCTTCCGAAGTTCTAGATCTTGACTCCGCCAACATCAAACGATCCCTGGACAAACTGGAGTCAGCATTGAATCTGAGGTTCTTTACTCGATCCCCTCGAGGTCTCAGGCTGACTGATGAGGGAATCGCCTACCAATTCAAAATAAAAGAACTGATGGCGCCGCTTGAAGTCGAGTTGGCTGAACCTAAGCCCAAGGTGGTTTCGGTTCAATATGATGCAAGAATAAGTTTTTCGCGCTTGTTATTGCTCCTGAGTCGGTACAGGCAAATCGATTCCGGTTTGATTTTTGATTGTTCCGGCGACGGAAAGAACACGGAGGACTATCTTTCCGTTCAGCTGCAGCCGGGAAAAGGACTTCAAGGATTCAGACGTTCAGCTGTCATTAGTCCAAGACTTTTGAGCGGAAAGGCTAAGCCCATCACCTTCAGGCAGCTATCCGAATTTCCTTACGTTGCTTTGTCACGAGATTTGGATTCCGAACCATTGAACAGACTAAAGCCGACTTTAATCGTCAACGGAGCCGATGAGGCGATTCGCTCTGCCGTACTAGGCTTGGGCTTTTGTTTTGTCTTTTCGGAGAACACAGTTCTTCAATTGGTTACAGCAGGATCATTGCTATTGCTTCCGATTGAGCTTCCGGAAGATGGCTGGAATCTAGAAATTAATTCGTCGTCTAACGAATTAGCTCACTTCTTTACTCATCACCGAAATCTCTTGCTTACTAAGTAAAGCAGTTAAGGGGTGATATGAAAAAAGGTCTGCGCGAACGAAAGCAATAGTAAAATTTTAGAGATCCCATGGAGAAGCAAAATGACCACAAAAACCTTGTACGACAAGATAGTCGATCTTCATACCATTGAAAAACTTTCGGCAGATGGCATTGAGAGGCTCGTTTATATTGATCGCACGGTTGTAAACGAATACACCAGTCCGCAAGCCTTCTCTCTGTTGAGAGAAAACGGCTTAAAGGTCTGGCGCCCGTCAGCGACGTTAGGCACGATTGATCATGTGAATTCCAGCGCACCTGACAGAACGGAATTCCCGGCAGAAGAAAATGCCTGTACACAAGTCAAGTACTTGATAAAGAACGGCTCGGACTTTGATTTTGAAGTTCTCAACAACGGAAATCCCAAGCAAGGTATTGAGCATGTCGTGATGGTAGAACGCGGAAAAGTCCTTCCCGGAATGCTGATCGGCGCCGGAGACAGCCATACCGCTATGTACGGTGCACTTGGTGCTGTTGCCTATGGCATCGGAACGTCCGATATTTATCATTATCTGGCTACTTCTACGCTTCGATACAAGAAGCTCAAGAATATGCGCGTTCGGGTCACCGGTGTCAGAGGCATTTCTGTCACAGCTAAAGATATTGTTCTTTTTATCGTAAAGAAGCTGGGAGCCGGCGGCTGCACAGGCCATTGCGTCGAATTGTGCGGTCCGGTGATCAGAGATCTATCCGTTGAAGAGCGTTTAACGTTATGCAACATGGCCGTTGAATGTGCTGCTAGGTCTTCGATCATCGCGCCGGATCAAAAAGTCTTTGACTATTTAGAAGGCAGAGAATTTGCGCCCTCAGGCGAAATGTGGCCCAAGGCAGTGGAATTTTGGAAAACGCTCAAATCTGACGAAGATGCTGTATTTGATAAGGACGTCGAGATTGACATCACGGGTCTCGAGCCTTCCGTTACCTGGGGTACGAGCCCCGATCAGAACTGCTCGATTTCCGAATCTATTCCTGATCCTGCTTCAATCTCTGATCCGAAGATTCGTGCTGATTACGAAAGAGCGCTGAACTATATGGGTCTTGGAGCTGGACAGAAAATTAAAGGACTTCCGATTACTCATGCCTTCATCGGTTCCTGCACGAATTCCAGAATCGAGGATCTCCGAGCAGCAGCCGAAGTTCTGAAGGGCAAAAAACTTGCTCCTGGCGTTAAAGCCTTTGTTGTTCCGGGAAGCACACAAGTCCGTGTGCAGGCAGAAAAAGAGGGCATTGATAAGATTTTTAAAGATGCCGGATGGGAGTGGCGAAATTCCGGATGTTCGCTTTGTCTGGCAATGAACGGCGATATCTTGGGCGCCGGTGACAGATGCATTTCTGCGACAAACCGTAATTTTGAAGGACGGCAGGGCGTTCAAACCAGAACCCATTTGGCAAGTCCGGCGATGGTTGCTTTGGCGAGTGTTAAAGGTTTTATCGCTGACATCAGAGAGGAGTAACTCATGGAAAAATTTGAAAAACTCACTGCAGTTGCAGCTCCGATGCCCGCTTCTAATATCGACACGGACATCATCATGCCGAAGGCATTCCTGAAGCGTATCGACAAGGAAGGCGTCCTGGAAGGTCTGTTCCATGATGTTCGCCTTTACGAGGACGGAAGAGAACGAGAAGGTTTTGTATTGAATCAGCCTGAATACCGAAGCGCGAAAATTCTTGTGACGGGATCTAACTTCGGATGCGGCTCTTCCAGAGAACATGCCGTTTGGGGATTGGAGAAGCGAGGCATCAAATGTCTGATCGGTTCTTCTTTTGCCGGGATCTTCTTTGATAACTGTGCAAACAACGGCGTTCTCGCCATTGTGCTGCCGAAGGAGACAGTTTCTGCGCTCATTCAGGAAGTTCAAAACTCCGAATCGAAGAACGTTACCGTTGATCTAGAGGCTCAAACCGTGACGACTCCCTCGGGCGCCATTTTGCATTTTGAGATCGAGCCGTCTAGAAAAGAAAAACTTCTCCAAGGCTTAGATCCGGTGGCTTTGACACTTAAGTCGGAAGAGAAAATCAAAAACTTTGAAGAAGACTACTTCAAGAAGTTTCCCTGGCTGGCATAATCAACCAAGATAACATGAAAGGTAAGACTCCGGATGCGGCTTGGTCTGTGTTCTTAACCAGTGCCGCTACGCTGCAGATTCTCTACTTCCTGAGCTGCAGGTTGCCAGAGAAGATTAATTCTAAATTGATTCCGAAACTTACTGAATAAAAGAAGCGGCTCTCTTTAATTGAGAGCCGCAACTCTTTATTCGTCGGGTTTCCAGACAAAGCCCAGAAGTTAAGCATCAAGGCTTTCTGAAGCTTCTTTCCATTTTTGAATTTCTTCGGCGCGGTCTTTGACAAATTTTTCGCCGATTCCTACAGCCATAGAACCCAAGAGGATGTGGTGAGGGGTGTCCGGTCTTTGAATGATGTCGGTGATCAATTTGCAGGCGCGGCCCATATCGCACCATTTCATATCGACCTTAGAAAGGTCGCTGATTTTGACTTTTCTCTTGTTCGCCGTACCGTCGTAGGCTGCAATACGATTCGGATTGATGTCGATCGAACGATCAAAGAAGTCTGTCTTGAAGGGGCCCGGCTCAACCACCATGACCTTAATGCCGAGCGGCTCAACTTCTTTTCTTAGTCCGCAGGACAAACCTTCTAGCGCGCACTTGGCAGCGCCGTAAAAAGCCGAACCGGCAGAGGTATCCAGAGCGGCAATCGAGGAATAGTTAATAATGGCGCCGGAGCCGGCTTTTCTCATGTGAGGAAGAACAGTCTGGATCATTCGAACAGCACCGAAGAAATTCGTGTTGAATTCAGCATAGATCTCTTCTTCGGTGCATTCTTCGACTGCGCCGCGCAGGCAGTAGCCGGCGTTGTTGATGAGAACGTCGATCTTGCCGAACTTTTCAATCGCTTCTTTTACAGCGGAATCGATGGTGTCTTTTTTAGTGACATCCAACCGCAGGCATAAAGCCGTCTGAGGATATTTTTCTGCGAAATGCTGAATCGTTTCAGGTTTTCTCGCTGTCACAACCACTTGTTCGCCTTCGGACAGGAGTGTTTCAGCCAAATTTTTACCAAATCCGGATGAACATCCGGTAATCAGCCATGTTTTCATACTTAATCCTAATTATTTGCGTTCATAGAAAAGCCACAAACCTTCCGGTTCGATCTTCTGTATTTCCTTGAGTTTGAATTCGATCGGAGAAATCGCGTGCTTGAAAAACGATCCGGTCTCAAAAGTTGTCGGCACAGAGCTTGAGCTATCGACGAAAGGAATAACGACCAAGCTCAGTTTGTCGATCAGTTTTTCGTTGGCAAACGTTCCGTTTACCAGTCTGCCGCCCTGCAGGGAAATTCGGTGGATTCCGAAAATCGACTTCAGTTTTTCCATCGGCTCAGTCAAGCGGAACTCAGTACCGCGTGAAATGAGGTAGGCGATACCTTTTTGTTTAAGAAGGTCAAGATATTCTTTTGAAGCTTGAGACGAAGTAATAACAATGATTCTTGCGTCTTCAAGACCCTGTCTTCCCACAGGCTTGCCGGATTTCCAGGGAATCTCACCGAGTGGGTCAATGACGACGACAAAGTAAGGTGCGTCTTCTCCGCAGATGTAATCCGATTCATCTGTGGCGGCAGTTGATCCTTTAAAGGTTTCCTTGTCTTTTCCAACGAAAATTTCCTTTGCTGTGGAAGCACCGTAAGCCGTTGCTTGTGTCCCAAACTTTTGTTTTGTCTTAACGTAAAACTCTAAATATGGTCCGAGTCCTTCTGCGGCAAAGGATTGTCCCGCGATTTTTCCGTCTATAGTACTGGCCATATGACAAATGACTTCTGGTCGATCCATTCTCCCTCCTTTTTTCAACTAACTCATTATGGGGAAAAGAGAATCTTGTTTCTTACCTAAACTTCTCGGTTAGTTGTCTAATGATCTCAGAGTTGAATAGGTTGTTTGATTGATGGACATAACGATTGCCTTTCAAAGGATCAAAGACGGTTAGACTAACGAAGACCTTTCCTAATCGGCTTGTCGGAGGACACGCAAATGAAGCTTAAAACACTTGACCAAGAACTGTCAGTTTGCAAGGTAGTCTCTATCTCCGACATTGATCTGAACGGTAAGTTCTTTTTCATCGGCAAAACTGACGAAGAAATCTCACTTGTATGCCTAACGTCAGACGTTCCAGAAAACACCACGGATCGCGTCGATGGCTGGAGAACATTTCGGATAGAAGGTGTACTGGACTTTTCCTTGATCGGTATCTTGTCCGAAATATCTAAAGTTTTGGCAGACAACAAGATCGGAATATTTGTTGTCTCAACCTATAACACCGACTACATTTTGGTGAAGAAAGAAAACCTTCAGAAGGCGCAGCAGGCTTTGAAGGCTTCTGGCTACGAAGTGGCCTAAAACCGATTATCCGGCTTTCGTAAGAGCCGGAAAAATACCGGTGACAGATGAATACATCGTGGACCGCTGATTTTTGCTTATTTTTCGACAAGCGAAAAAATCTAAAATAATCGAGCAAATACCAAACACTCTTTGACAATTGTCATTCTCTGCTCTCCTGCAAAATTAAGTATGTATTAATACAAATCTCAAGCAGGAGAAATCATGAAGCTTCGTCAAACAATAGTGCTTTCAGCACTGACGGCGCTGACCGCCGTTTCGCTTTCCTCAGCCGTATACGCTGCTCCGACAGTTCCCAACCGTCCTCAAACTACGATGACGGAAATTACAACAAGAGACTTCACGACATTCAAGGTTCCTGAATCCGTCAAACTGTATCACGTCAGCTTCAGCAATCAATACGGTATGGAGGTTGTCGGATATCTTTTCGTACCAAAAGATCTCAAAGGCAAAGCTAAAGCCATTGTGATCGGCCATCCTATGGGTGCTTCGAAAGAACAAGCAGCTTCCAATTACGGCGCGGCCTTGGCAGAACACGGTTTTGTGACCTTAGCGGTTGACCAGCAGTTCTGGGGTGAATCTTCGGGCTATCCTCGTCACGCCATTTCTCCTGATCTGTATGCCGAAGCTTTCAGCGCAGCCGTTGATTTCCTTGGTACTAGGAATTTTGTGAACCGCAATAAAATCGGTATCTTAGGTATTTGCGGTTCCGGCAGCTTTGTGATCTCGGCCGCCAAGATCGATCCACGTATGAAGGCCGTGGCTACGGTCAGCATGTACAACATCGGTGAAATGCGCCGCAGCGGTATCCGCAATTCTGTTTCTTTAGAGCAGCGCAAGAAAGTCATCGCCGATGCAGCCGAACAGCGCTACTCTGATTTCACCGGCGGAGATCAAGTCCTTGTGGGCGGCTCCCCGTTTAAAGTTGATGAAAAATCTCCGGCGACTCGCCAGCATTCCTATGCTTTCTATCGTGATCGCGGCAAATTCATTCCTAAAGGCGAGAAGTGGGAAGAGAATACCCGTTCAGATAAGGCTTCGAACGTAAAGTTTATGAACTTCTACCCGTTCAACGATATCGAAACCATTTCTCCGCGTCCGATGATGTTTGTGATGGGTGAGAAGGCTCATTCGAGACCGTTCACACAAGATGCATATGCAAAAGCAGCGGAACCGAAGAAATTGGTTGAGGTTAAGGGAGCCGGCCACTTCGATTTGTATGACAAACCGGAATACATGCCGATCAATCAGCTCGTTGAGTTTTTCGATAAAAGTTTGAACTAACTGAACAGTTCCTATTGAAGCGAGCCTGATCTCTGTCGAGTTCAGGCTTCTTTTTCGAGGGTGATTCGAAATAAAGTTTCCCATTTTGAGGATAAAAACCTTTGCCTAAAAATTTAAGCTTTTACTTCCGAAATTAGGGGAGATTCAGGAAGGCCAAAAGAATCGACACTTGGAAAACCCCGAAAAATGATGAAAGGCAGCAAGAAATATTTATCGCAAAACCTTTTATCTGATTTTCTTGCCGTTTTTGGACCGATTCCCGGAGGGTTCTCAGCAGAGGGGTTCGAGAGGTTTTCTCTTGGGTTCGATTGGCTCAAAATACTCAGCGACAAATGGTGCACAGATGCAAAGACGTAATTTTTTAAGTAGCATTTTTGCGACCTTGTTCGCCGCAAAAACCGTTAATGCAGAAGAAAGAAAACTTTCTCCTGTAGCATCGGAGGAACATAAAACGAAATTCGATGAAAATACTTTGCTGGACACAATCAAAGATGATCCGGCTTTTTCCGGCTATTCAAATTTGCTCTTTCCAAGAGGCCGCACCGCAGGCCTAAGGCTGAGAGAGGCAAGCAGACTTCTTCCTTATCACAGTTATGTGATGCCGAAAGAATCTGCTGAAGTGCTGAATTACATGAAAGATGAAGTCCTAAAGGGAAAGAAGATCTTCTACCCCTTAAAAACAGCTTCAAACGGCAGACCGGTTGCGGGACTCTTCTTTTTCCGCGGTAAGCCGGATGCGCCTTTCGCGATTATTTGCCCGGGCGGCGGATTTCAATACGTCGGCGCGATTCACGAAGGTTTTCCGATCGCGAAGTTCCTTGCCGGAAAGGGCATCAATGCTTTTGTGATTGTCTATCGTGACGGCAGTGCGCAAGCCGCGTGCGACGATTTGGCTCAAGGCATCGACTTCATCTTTGACCACGCAAAGGAACTCCAAGTTTCAACTAAAAATTATTCTTTGTGGGGCGGCTCCGCCGGCGCCAGAATGGCGGCCTATCTCGGAAGCTACGGCGCGACCGAGTTCGGCGGCAAAACAAAACAGCGTCCGAGCGCCGTCATTATGGAATATACGGGTCACACGGATATCAGCGGTACAGAACCCGCAACTTTTGCTGTTGTCGGAGACCAAGACGGTATCGCAAGCCCCTGGACCATGGAACAAAGGATCAATCGTCTTAAAGCCCAGGGAACGCCGGCCGAATTCAGACTCATTCGCGGCATGCCGCACGGATTCGGCTTAGGAACAGGAACACCTGCCGAGGGCTGGGCACAGGAAGCGCTCGACTTTTGGCTTAAGAATTCAAAATAAGGAAAAGATGAAATGAAGACAAGAAAGTTAAGTGAAGGATTGGAGGTCTCGGATCTCGGTTACGGCGCCATGAGCCTTTCTCATGGGTACGGCGAAGCGACAGATAGAAAGGACGCCGTAAAGATTCTGAGGCAGGCGCTTGACTGCGGCTACACCTATTTTGATACCGCAGAAGTTTACGGCCCCTACATCAATGAAGAAATTGTCGGGGAAGCCTTAAAACCTTTCCGCGATGAAGTGGTTATTTCTACAAAATTCGGCATCTCTTTTTCCGAATACACCCACGGCGACATCATTCCTGACGCTCGACCGGAAAAGATTCGTCAGTCGGTTGAAGGTTCTCTGAAGCGTCTACAGACCGAAACCATCGATCTTTATTTCCAGCATCGCATCGATCCGAAGGTCGAACCCGAAGTCGTTGCCGAAGTGATGGGCGAACTGATTAAAGAAGGCAAGATTCGTCATTGGGGCGTGTCCGTGGCGCCGGAAGAATACATCCGCCGTGCACACAAAGTCACGCCGATCAGTGCGGTTCAGGATCGTTATTCCATGATGGCCAGAGGAATTGAAAAGTTGTTCCCGACATTAGAGGAATTTGGCATCGGCTTTGTTGCTTATTCTCCGCTGGCTAACGGTCTGCTTTCCGGCGCCTATGAAAAAGCGACGAATAATAAGTTCGAAGCTGTGGTCGATTACCGCTCGCGCATGCCGCAGTTCACTCCGGAAGCAATGAAGAAAAACGAAGAGCTTATGGCGTTCCTGCAGAAAACCGCGGAAGAACACAGAGCAACCATGTCTCAGCTGTCTTTAGCTTGGATGCTCGGCAAACATTCTTGGCTCACAGCGATCCCGAGCAGCCGTAGACTCAAAAGAATCGTAGAAAACGCCGGCGGCGCAGTTGTCAAACTCTCTGCAGAAGAAATCAAGGCGATTGATGAAGCCCTCGATAAGCTGCCTAAGTCGGATATTTTCGGTGTCAAGAACAATTAAGGAGGTTTTGAATATGCTTTATAAGACTCTTAAGAACGGCGTCAAAATGCCGATGCTCGGTTTCGGTGTCTTCCAAGTCACCGATCCTGAAGGATGCCGCAAAGCCGTCCTTTGTGCTTTAGAAAACGGCTATCGCTCCATTGATACAGCTCAGGCTTACGGAAATGAAGAAGCCGTCGGCCAAGCCATTAAAGACAGCGGCATTCCGAGAGATGAGCTGTTCATTACCACAAAGCTTTGGATTACCGATGTTTATTATGAAGGTGCAAAGAAAGCCTTTGCCGCTTCCTTAGAAAAACTCGGCCTTGACTACCTTGATCTTTATCTGATCCATCAGCCGTACCACGATTATTACGGCGCATGGAGAGCCATGGAAGAATTTCTGAAAGAAGGGCGCGTTCGTGCGATCGGTGTTTCCAACTTCGATATGGGCAGAATCGCTGACTTAGTGGCTTTCAATGAAGTCAAGCCGGCCGTCGATCAGATCGAATGCAACATCTTTAATCAGCGTCATTCCGACGAGGAATACCTGAACTCCAAGGGCATCGCGATGGAAAGCTGGGCTCCGTTTGCCGAAGGCAAGAACGATCTTTTCCATAATCCGGAGCTTCTCAAGATCGGCGAAAAATACGGCAAGTCTATCGCCCAGGTTGTTCTTCGCTGGCAGCTCCAAAGAGGCATCATCTGCATTCCGAAGAGCGTCAACCCCGATCGTATTCGCCAGAATATCGACGTCTTTGACTTCGAATTGACTGCCGACGATATGGCCGCGATTAACGCTTTGGACCAGAAGAAGACCGCTTTCTTCGATCACAACGATCCCAAGATGGTGGAATGGCTCACGAAACTCCATTAATTCCGAGGCAAACCATGAAGAAAACTTTACTCGCAGTTCTGTTAGGTTCCTTTGCGCTTGCTTCTTTTGCCCAGCCGATCACGATTGAAAAGCAGGGCGCATTCTCGGCCGGCGGCACAGTTATCGAAGCCAAGAAGACTTTCGATCCGTATCATCCGGAACCCGATGCCATGACGCTGCACGGTGATCACGCTAATGTGATTTACCAGATCCCTGCCCATGCCAAGAATGTTTCTTTGATGTTCCTGCACGGCGCCGGTCAGTCCATGCGTACTTGGCAGACAACACCGGATGGGAGAGAAGGCTTCCAGAGCGTGTTCCTGCGTAAAGGCTACCCGGTTTATTTGATCGATCAGCCTCGCCGCGGCGATGCTGGCAGGGCAACGGTCGACGGAACGATTAAAGCAAGCCCGGATGAACAGTTCTGGTTCGGTCAGTTCCGTATGGGTTTATGGCCGAAGTTCTATGACAACTCTGCCTTTGCAAGCCAAAAGGATCTCAACTCCTTCTGGCGCCAGATGACGCCAAATACAGCACCGTACAATGACAAAGTCATCGCCGATGCTGTGACAGATGCTTTGCAGAAGACGGAAGGCACAGTTCTTGTCACGCATTCCCAGGGCTGCGGACCCGGATGGCTGATCGGAACGGAAGCAGGGAAGAATCTGAAGGGTATCATTGCCTTTGAACCGGGTTCCGGCTTTATTTTCCCTGAAGGCAAAGTGCCTGCTCCGATTCCGAACAACAGTTTCTTCGGACCGACTAAGGCTGTCGGCGTTCCCCTTAGTGAGTTCAAAAAGCTGACAAGGTTCCCGATCCTCATCGTTTACGGGGACAATATTCCTAAGACCGAAGTTAAGAATCCCTACCAGGATTACTGGAGAGCTGCTTCGACGATGGCTCAGGAATTCGTCAACGCTGTGAATGCCGAAGGCGGTCATGCCAAAGTGCTCCATTTGCCTGACATCGGTATCAAGGGCAATACGCACTTTCCGTTCTCCGATAAGAACAGCGCAGAAGTTGCCAAGGTAGTGGAAAAGTGGCTTAGCGATAACGTTAAGTAATTGAGCTTTATGAAAATCGGTCATAGACAAAATCTTTGGCCGATTTTTCTTTGTATTGAATGAAGGTGGAAAGGAAATGAAGGACGACATCCTGGTAAGAGGCGCAAAAGTTCACAATCTTAAGAACATAGATGTGGATATACCGCTCAATGAGCTGGTAGCGATCTCAGGTCTGTCCGGTTCCGGAAAGTCCTCGTTGGCATTAGGCGTGCTTTACGCCGAAGGATCGCGCCGCTACTTGGAAGCGTTGTCTGCCTACACACGCCGGCGCCTGACGCAAACTCAGGACGCAAAAGTTGATTCCGTAGAGAACATTCCGGCCGCTCTTGCCCTACATCAAAGACCCTCCACACCGGATATTCGAAGCACGTTCGGTACGCTGACTGAGCTTTTCAATTCCGTCCGACTGATGTTCTCCCGACTAGGCTCGCACCGCTGTCCGAACGGGCACTATCTTCCTCCGACACCGGCCGTCGCCCTCGGCCAGAAACTCAAATGTCCCGTCTGCGGCGTTGAATTTGATGCGCCGAGTGCCGAAGACTTTTCTTTCAATAGTTCCGGTGCTTGTCCGACGTGCGGAGGCACAGGAATTGCAGTTACGGTCAATCGGGCGAGTCTGGTGCCGGATGAATCGCTGAGTATTGATGAAGGTGCGGTTAAACCTTGGGGCACACTCATGTGGTCACTGATGACGGAGGTCTGCAAGGCCATGGGTGTGCGCACAAATATTCCTTTTAAAGATCTGACCCCGGAAGAAAAGAAAATCGTCTATGACGGGCCCGCTGTTAAAAAGCACATCGTCTATACCAACAAAGGCAGCGGTCAGGCCGTCCCGCTGGACTTTACGTATTTCAATGCCGTCCGTACGGTGGAGAATGCGCTCTCGAAAGTCAAAGACGAAAAGGGCATGAAACGCATTGAGAAGTTCCTGACCAAAGGACCGTGTCCTGCCTGTCTTGGAACACGCTTCAATGAACGAGCACTGTCGACCAAACTCATGGGCAAAAACATCGCAGAAGTCTGCGCGATGACGCTCTCAGAACTGGTTGTCTGGGTGAAGAAGATACCCGAACAAATGCCCTCTGAAATGAAGGATATGGCCCAGAGTATCGTCAACGAGTTCTTGAGGACAGATGAACGGCTGACGAACCTCGGCCTTTCCTATTTGTCTTTGGACCGAGCCGGCGGCACGCTGTCAAACGGAGAGCTTCAGCGCGTTCAAATTTCTTGTGCGGTAAGAAGCGACACGACAGGTGTTCTTTATGTTCTCGACGAACCTTCAATCGGACTTCATCCATACAATGTGGATGGCCTGATGAAGATTGTTCGGGAGTTGGTTGATCGCAAAAACTCGGTCGTTTTGGTTGACCACGATCCGAGAATTTTGATGGACGCGGATCAATTGATTGAAATCGGTCCCGGCGCCGGTAAAGAAGGCGGACGAATCGTCACGCAGGGAACTCCTTTGGAGGCTGAAAAGAATCCTCATTCTCTAATCGGTCCTTATCTGTCAGGTAAAGAATCTTTGAAAGTGCGCACTCGAGCCACAGAAGAAAATATGTTCGAGAATGGTTCGGTCAAGATTAAGACAAAGCCGTTCTATACCGTCAAAGCCTTGGATGTTTCTATCCCTAAAGGTCGAATGATTGCTGTCACCGGTGTCTCAGGTTCCGGTAAAACTTCCCTTGTTATTGAATGTCTGGTACCTGCGCTTCAGGCAGTTATTCGAGGCTCAAAACTTCCTGAGCATGTTTATTCGCTAGAGGCTAAGGGTATTCAATCCGTCAAAGTCATCGACTCTAAGCCGATCGGAGCAAATGTTCGATCTACGGTTGCGACATATGACGGCGTATTCGACGACTTAAGGAAATTGTTTGCCAGAACACCGGATGCAAAGGCGAAAGGATTAAAAGCCGGAGATTTTTCTTACAACACGGGCAAATTGCGATGTCCCGTTTGCGACGGAACCGGCATTATCTCCATGGACGTTCAGTTTCTTCCGGATGTCGATACCATCTGTCCGAGCTGCGGAGGTTCCCGCTACGGCAAAGAAGCCTATGACATTTTGTGGAAGAGCAAGGAAAAGGACTCTGTTTCAGTCTCCCTGCCGGGTGTTCTAAAACTAACCGTCGAAGAGGCTGCCGATCTCCTGCATGAAGAGACCAAGATCGCCAAACAGCTCAAGATCCTTCAGGATCTGGGCGTGAGTTACCTGACACTCGGCGAAGCAACGCCCGCATTATCCGGCGGGGAGGCTCAGAGGCTGAAACTCGCCTACGAAATGGAAACGCCTCAGCAAGGTTCGGTATTCGTATTTGATGAACCGACCATCGGCCTGCATCCTCAGGATGTTAAGAAACTGATATTGATTTTTGATCATCTCATTCAGTTAGGGGCAACGGTGATTGTGATTGAGCATGACTTAGAACTCGTCACGAACTGCGACTACATCATCGACATGGGTCCTTGGGGCGGAACGGAGGGCGGCCGAGTAGTGGTTGAAGGAACGCCAGAAGCAGTGGCTGCAAATCCTGAAAGCATTACGGGTAGATATCTGAAACAAGTGCTGGCCGAAGACAGGTAGAGCGGCCGGGAATTTAGCAAGAAGTCTTTAGACGTTCAGCAGATTTTTAGAAAATATCCGAAAATATCGCAAAGAATTTTTGAGTGCTTTTCATGGAAACAGATCTCTTCGGAAATCGGGACTCGCCCAATACAACTAAAAACGCTGCGGCTGAAGCTGCTAAAGCGACACGCAAGGCGGCGCCTAAAGATCAGGCTTCGCCTTTAGCGGAGCGTCTTCGTCCTAAAACGATAGACGAGGTTGTGGGACAAAAGCATCTGCTTGGCCCTGGCAAACCCTTGAGAAGCGCATTTGAAAACGCTCATCCGCACTCCATGATTTTGTGGGGCCCTCCCGGTGTAGGCAAAACCACACTGGCCCGACTGATGGCAGACGCTTTCGGTCTGCCCTTTATTTCGATTTCTGCCGTTCTCGGCGGCGTGAAAGATATTCGGGATGCGGTGGAAAAGGCTACAGCGAATAGAGAAAAAACAGGCCGTTCAACGGTAGTTTTTGTGGACGAAGTACATCGCTTTTCCAAGAGCCAGCAGGATGCGTTCCTGCCTCATGTGGAAAGCGGACTTTTTACTTTTATCGGCGCAACTACAGAAAACCCGAGCTTCGAAGTCATTTCTGCGCTTCTTTCTCGTTCAACGGTGTATGTCCTTGAGTCTCTTAAAGAAGAAGATTTAAAAGAACTTCTTCATCGAGCTCTTGAGCGCGAATATCCGGGTCTTAAAGTCAATGAAGAGGCTGAGAAAATCCTCATTGGACTTGCCGACGGCGATGCACGACGCTTCCTCAATGCATTAGAAGTTTCCGCCACGATGGCAAAAGATCGAAGCATCAAAATCATTGACGAGAACTTTGTCCGCGCAGCATTGCCCGCGACGATTCGCCGATTTGATAAGGGCGGCGATAACTTTTATGACCAGATTTCCGCCCTGCATAAATCTGTTCGCGGCTCCGATCCTGACGCGGCTCTATATTGGATGTGCAGAATGCTCGACGGCGGCGTGGATCCCTTGTACATTGCGCGCCGCTTAATGCGGATGTCTATCGAAGATATCGGCTTGGCTGATCCTCGCGGAATGGAGATCACGACGAATGCCGTTGATATGTACGAAAGACTCGGATCTCCGGAGGGAGAGCTGGCATTAGCCAATGCGGTAGTCTATTTGGCTTGTGCGCCGAAGTCGGTCTCGGTCTATAAGGCCTTCAACAAGATGAGGGCTTTTGTGAAGCAGGACGGAACACGCCCCGTGCCGATGCACATTCGCAACGCGCCGACAAAGCTCATGCAAAAAGTCGGAAACGGCGCCGGCTACCGTTATCCGCCGGACGAACCCGGATCCTTCGCCGCCGGCGTTAAATACTTCCCTGATGATATGGATGAAATCAGGGTTTACAAGCCTTCTCCTAGAGGTCTGGAAATTAAGATCGGAGAGAAACTTGCACAGCTTCATGCTTTAAATGAAGAAGCCAGAAGAAGCGGGGATATGCCGAAAGGCCGAAGTGTCGGAACAAAACAAGCCAGCGAACCTGACCCGAACATCCATACCGAATAAAAATAAGTGAGCCTCGCATTGCGAGGCTCAAATTATCTCAAGATTTTAGGCGAACATTTCACTGGAGAGGTAACGGTCTCCGCTGTCCGGAAGCAGAACGACGATGTTCTTGCCTTTATTTTCAGGCAGTTTGGCAAGCTGTGTTGCGGCGGCTAAAGCTGCGCCGGCAGAGATCCCGACTAGGAACCCTTCTTCTCTGGGAAGGGCTTTTCCGGCTTCGTAAGCATCCTTGGCGCTGATTTTAAGAATTTTGTCGATTATCTTAGTATCCAGCGTCTCGGGGATGAAACCGGCTCCGATGCCTTGCAGCTTATGAGGACCGGAGGGTTCTCCGCTCAGGACCGCGGAAGTATCCGGTTCGACCGCATAAATCTTAATGTTCGGATTTTGAGATTTGAGATACTTGCCAACGCCGGTAATGGTACCGCCTGTGCCGACCCCAGCCACGAAAATATCAACTTTTCCTTCCGTATCCTTCCAAATTTCTGGACCTGTTGTCTTGAAATGCGTTTCCGGGTTGACCGGGTTTACAAACTGTCCGGGAATAAAGCTGTTGGGGTTTTCTTTAGCCAGCTCTTCAGCTTTGGTAATAGCGCCTTTCATGCCTTTCTTGCCGTCTGTTAAGACCAGCTCGGCCCCGTAAGCTTTAAGAAGGTTGCGGCGTTCGACACTCATGGTTTCCGGCATCGTCAGAATGATGCGAAGTCCTCTTGCGGCAGCCGCAGCGGCCAAACCGATACCGGTGTTTCCGCTGGTCGGTTCAATGATGACGGTTTTGCTGTTGAGTTTGCCGGCTTTTTCAGCAGCATCAAGCATGGCAAAACCGACGCGGTCTTTTACGGATCCGGCAGGATTGAAATATTCAATTTTGGCAAGGATGTTTGCACCCAGACCGCGTTTGGCGGCGTAACGGTTCAGTTGGACAAGCGGTGTGTTGCCGATAAGTTCTTTAATGGATTGACGAATAGCCATTTTTGATTCCTTTATAAACAAGTGGAGGATAAAAAATGATTTATTAAAAAGCCGGAATAACGGCGCCTTTGAAAGTTTTCAATATAAAGTCGTGAATTTGGGGTTGTTGATAAGACTGAATCAACGGTTTTACCCAAGGTTGATTTTTATCCTGTGCTCGAACCACGATGTGATTAACATAGGGGCCGTTCGGATCTTCGATAAGAATTCCGTCTTTGCTTGGATTCAGGCCTGCGGCTGAAGCGTAATTGCCATTGATGGCAGCAGCGTCCAAGTCAGAAAGGGAATGGGGAAGCTGAGCTGCTTCAAGCTCAATTATGTTGTAATGATGAGGATTGCTGACAATATCGAGGGGACTCGAAAGAAGGTTTTTGCTGTCTTTAAGTTTAATAAGTCCCTGAGAAGCAAGAAGGATTAAAGCGCGACCGCCTTGGGAAGGATCATTTGGGATTCCCAGTGTTGATTTATTAGGAAGGTCGCTTAAGTTAGAATATTTTTTAGAATAAAAAGCCATCGGGAAAGTTATAGTTTCGCCGACTGGTACGAGGTCATAGCCTCTATCTCGGTTCGCCGCGTCTAAAAAAGGCTTGGTCTGAAAAATATTTACATCCAGATCACCTGCAGCCAGAGCGGCATTTGGCTGTACATAATCTTGGAATTCAACTATTTTGATATTGAGACCATTTTTCTTAGCTATCGGAAGAACTTGTTCAAGAATTTGTGCGTGGAGGCCTGCAGTCACACCGATCTTAAGTGTTTTGGTCTGTTCAGAGGCCAAAACAAAGTTCGGTATTAATACTGCAAGAGAAGTTAATAAAATATTTCTACGAAGCATAAAGACACCTTTTGGATTACATACCCCCCCCCATGATGTGGCTCAAACAGAACCATAGGGAATTGAGTGATTGGTATGAAAAAAAACGATAAGCGTGTGCTTAATTAAATCAACACATTCGCTGGCAACAAGGACAACAAGAAACACTTAGCAGTGCTTCTAACTTAAATATTGCTGTCCGTGTGTTCATTTGATAATACCTTTTGGGTGATTAACTATGTTCTCGAGCTTCAAGTGCGAAGAAGCTCTCTCTGAACATGAGGATATTTTAGGATCGAAAAATGAAAAAACGAAAAATAGGAATTTATTTTTTGCTCATTTTGGTAGCCGATTGAAGAAATATCCAAATTAGGCTCCCGGTTAACGGTTCAAGCCAGCATTTTCAAACGGAGAAAAAAGGTTCTTAGAATAATTTCTAAGCCGTTACGCATAGTTCATGTGAGGAAGTGTCCTGATAGCGTACAATCAAACAATTCAATCAATCTAGAAGAGAAATTACATGCTTGATTCAAATCTTCTTCGCAAGAATTTGCCCGAAGTTGTCGCTCGCTTGGCAACTCGTAAGTTTCAATTTCCTACCGAAAAATACGAAGCCTTAGAAGGCGAACGTAAAGCGATTCAGACTGAAACGGAAGAACTTCAGGCTCGCCGCAACCAAGTTGCCAAGAAAATCGGCGCTGCTAAAAAGGACGGTGAAGACGCTACGGAACTCCTGAAAGAAGGCGCTGCCATCGCTGAAGGCTTGACCGCTTTGGAAGGCAAGAACGCTGCTGTTAAAAAAGCTCTGAACGATCTTCTTTTAACCATTCCGAATCTCCCTGATCCCTCCGTTCCCGTTGGTAAGGATGAAACCGAAAACGTTGAAGTCCGCCGCTGGGGCACACCTCGCGAATTTGATTTTGAAATCAAAGATCATGTCGATGTCGGCGGTCCCTTGGGCCTCGACTTTGACGTCGGCGCTAAGCTTGCCGGAACACGCTTCTGCTTCATGAAAGGCCAGGTTGCTCGTCTTCACAGAGCTTTAGCTCAGTTCATGCTTGACACTCATACTCAGGAAAACGGCTATACGGAGTGCTACACCCCGTACATTGCTAATCAGGAAACCCTGATCGGTACCGGCCAGCTTCCTAAGTTCGAAGAAGACTTGTTTGCAGCTAAGAAGGGCGGCCAGGAAGGTGAAGGCGAAATCTTCTACCTCATCCCGACTTCTGAAGTTACGCTCACAAACTCCGTTCGCGGTCAGATGCTTAAAGAAAGCGATCTGCCGATCAAGATTACTGCACAGACACCTTGCTTTCGTTCCGAAGCCGGTTCTTACGGTAAAGACACACGCGGCATGATCCGTCAGCACCAGTTCGAAAAAGTCGAAATGGTCCGTATCGTTAAACCCGAAGACAGCTACAAGCACTTGGAAGAAATGGTTGTCTGCGCTGAAGGCATCCTCCAGAAACTCGGACTTCCGTATCGTGTTATTACGCTTTGCACCGGCGACATGGGCTTCGGTTCTGCAAAGACTTATGACTTGGAAGTTTGGATTCCGGCTCAGAACACCTATCGCGAAATCAGCTCTGTTTCTAACTGCGAAGCCTTCCAGGCTCGCCGTATGCAGACTCGCTTCAAGAATGCCCAGGGCAAGACTGAATACGTTCATACACTGAACGGCTCAGGCTTGGCCGTGGGCAGAACGCTCGTTGCCGTTTTGGAAAACTACCAGAACGCTGACGGTTCCGTCACGGTTCCTGAAGTTCTCCGTCCGTATATGAACGGCCTGGCAGTTTTGAAACCTGAAAATCAGAAATAATTCATTTCGTTGAATAGTGACGCTGCTTCGGCAGCGTCTTTTTTACCTGAAAGAAAAATGAAAGAAGACCTCCCCACCATCGCCATCCTCGGCACCGGCGGTACGATTGCCGGAAAAGCCGGATCTGCCTCTGCAACGACCGGTTATGTTCCGGGCTCAGCTCCTGTTGAAGATCTTTTAGCCTCTGTTCCCGGGTTAGAAGACATCGCCAACCTTACCTCTGTCCAAGTGTCCAATATCGGCTCTGAAGATATGACGGATGAAATTTGGGCGTGCTTGGTTAAAGAAACAGAGAGTCAGCTGAAAGACCCCGAAGTTGCCGGTGTTGTTATTACGCACGGTACAGACACTTTGGAAGAAACGGCTTTCATGCTCAATCAAGTTTTGAAGAGCGAGAAGCCTGTTGTTCTCGTTGGTTCCATGAGACCGGCAACCTCGATTTCTGCCGACGGCCCTATGAATCTTCTGAACGCGGCGAGAGTGGCGACTACTCCGGAGGCTAAAGGCAAAGGTGTTTTGGTTGTCTTGAATGATGAAATTCACGGTGCCAGAGATGTTATAAAGACCAATACAACCAACTGCGATACATTTGCATCTCCGCGTTTAGGAGCACTTGGTTTTATCACCGGCGGAAGAGTTTCCTTCTTTAAAGAAAGCACCCGTCCGCATACGCTCAAAACTCCATTTACCTCTGAGCTTCTATCTGATCACAAACATCTTCCGATTGTCGACATCATTTACGCTCATTCAAACGGCGACGGTCGTTTGATCAAGGCGGCCATTCAATCGGGCGCTAAAGGTATTATTTATGCCGGTATGGGCAACGGTTCCATCCATTGCAAAGATTTGCCTGAACTTGAGAAGGCCTTGGAAGAAGGAATTCCGGTAGTTCGTGCGTCCCGCTGCGGAAGCGGTGAGGTGGTTGATTCTTCACCTGAATGGGCAGAAGCCGGCATGATCAACGCCGGAACTTTGAATCCTCAGAAGGCAAGAGTGCTTCTTCAGCTGTGTTTAGCTGCAGGCTACTGCCACGAAAAAACAGCAGAAGTGTTCTTAAAAGCCTAACTCGCAAGTAATAATCAGTGAATGGGTTGTCTTGAATTTCCGTCTCAACCTTGGAATAGCGTCAGACGCCAACGGCTAAAAGACAGTAGACAAGGACAGCGGAAATCATTTCTCGGAAGCTATTACTACACGAGTTTGAAAAAGTAAAAATTGAAGAATGCTTGAGGCTCAGGGAATTTTAACGAATTTCCTGAGTTTTGGTTATTAAAGATTTACTACAGGAAAATCAAAGGCCGAAAGAACTAACATGCTTTTCCAGCGGCCGCAAAAAGAAGAACCGGCGCTTAAAGCGCCGGTCCGAATCACTTGATTAGCTTAAAACAGCTCCGGAAGTGCCGGAAGAAACAAGCTTGGCGTATCTCGCTAAGTAGCCGGTTGTGATCTTCGGCTGACGAGGCTTCCAGTTCTTACGGCGTTCTTCCAAAACTTCATTCGAGACTTCAAGGTCAAGCTTGTGTTCAGGGATGTTGATGGAAATGATGTCGCCTTCTTCAATCAGGCCGATGGGACCGCCCAGTGCTGCTTCAGGAGAAACGTGGCCGATAGCTGCACCGCGGCTGGCTCCGGAGAAGCGGCCGTCGGTAATCAAAGCAACGGTAGAACCTAAGCCGGCGCCCATGATGGCGGAAGTCGGAGAAAGCATTTCGCGCATGCCGGGGCCGCCCTTCGGACCCTCGTAGCGAATGACAACGACATCGCCGTCTTTGATTTTTCCGCCCCAAATAGCTGCAATGGCTTCTTCTTCAGAATCGAAGACACGAGCCGGTCCTTTATGGACAAGCATTTCAGGAGCAACAGCAGAACGCTTCACAACGGAACCTTCAGGAGCGAGGTTGCCGAAGAGGGCGGCAATACCGCCGGTTTCACTGTAAGGTTTGTCGACCGGACGAATGATTTCTTCGTCTTTGTTTTCCGCATCGGCAATGTTTTCAGCAACCGTCTTGCCTGTAACGGTCATGAGGTCTGTCTTGAGGAGTCCTTTCTTATCAAGCTCTTTCATTACGGCAGGAATACCGCCCGCTTCGTTGAGTTCTTCAATAAAGTGGGGGCCGGCCGGAGAGAGATGGCAAAGATTCGGTGTTTTTTCCGAGATTTCATTTGCCAAGTGCATGTCGAGCTTGTAGCCGCATTCATGAGCAATAGCCGGCAGATGCAGCATGGAGTTCGTCGAGCAGCCTAAAGCCATATCGACGGTCATGGCGTTGAGGAAAGCATCGTAAGTCATGATGTCGCGAGGACGGATATTCTTTTCAAGAAGTTCCATCACCTTCATGCCGGCCTGTTTTGCAAGACGGATACGAGCACTTTGAACAGCGGGAATCGTGCCATTGCCCGGAAGTCCCATGCCCAAAACTTCAGTCAGACAGTTCATAGAGTTTGCGGTAAACATGCCGGAGCAGGAACCGCAGGACGGGCAGCATTTCTGTTCGATTTCCGTCAGTTTCTTGGCATCAATCTTTCCTGCCTTGTATGCGCCGACCCCTTCGAAGGCGGAGACAAGAGAGAGTTTCTTCTTACCGATGATGCCGGCGCTCATTGCGCCGCCGGAAACAAGAATAGTCGGAATATTCAAACGAGCAGCAGCCATCAAAAGGCCCGGAACGTTCTTGTCGCAGTTCGGAACCATGACCAAAGCGTCAAAAGCATGTGCAATAGCCATCGCTTCGGTACTGTCAGCGATCAGTTCACGGCTGACGAGAGAATATTTCATGCCTTCGTGTCCCATGGCGATACCGTCGCAAACGGCAATAGCGGGGAAGACGATAGGAACACCGCCGGCAAGGGCAACGCCTTGTTTAACGGCGTCAACGATCTTGTCCAGGTTCATATGTCCTGGAACGATGTCGTTCTGGGAACTCACGATACCGATGAGAGGTTTCTTGAGTTCTTCATCGGTTAATCCCAGTGCATAGAGAAGGGAGCGGTGGGGAGCGGCCTGAGGACCAACTTTTATTTTGTCACTGCGCATTCTTTTAATTACCTATGTAACGATGTGGTTTTTATGAATAATATCGTTTGCTTTACACGATTCTTCGGTATCCGACGATCTTGTTCTTCCAATAGACGCCCGAGAGACTTTCCATTCGAACGTAACCGCCGGAAGAGGGTGCGTGAAGGAAGCGTCCTTTGTCGGCGACTAAGCCCGTGTGAAGTCTTCGGCCGATCCTGAAAACAACAATATCGCCTTGCCGGGCGTTGCGGGCAGCCACCCATTTGCCTGCTTTTGATTGAGCGGCGGTGTGGCGGGGAACGGTAATTCCATGTTTGCCGTAAGCCCAGAAAATGAGACCCGAACAGTCGAAACCGTCCGAGGGAGAAGCTTTCCCGTATTTATATTTAGCTCCGTACTGACTCATTGCGGTTCTGAGGACTTTTGATCCTTCTGAGTTGTCATAGGAGACCGGTTGATAGCTATAACGGTCAGAAGAGAACATCGAGCAGCCGGAAAGCAGGGAGGAAACTGAAGCTAAGAGGATCAGTTTTCTTCGCGTCACGAGCTGTTCAAGCATCTCTTTGGAACTCCTTCGGGTCTTGTTTTAGATACGATTTTAAAATTTTATACGATGCACAATGTGAAAACTGATTGCGGCAGAAGCAATTCGTGAAGTACGGGTAAATTCCCAGAAAAATAAGGTGCAAGTCAGATTTTCAGTCTTAACTTTAGTTATTAACCAATTCTAAAGCTTAGATAATTCCCGCTAAAAACCTGTAAACCGAGAAATCTTCCATTTTTGAAAAATAATCGAAACCTAACTTATAAGCGCCCTGCATGAAAAAATCCCGCCCTCAGACACTGAAGGCGGGAGGAAGGGAATAAGCGGCAAATGGAGGGTTGCGTTATTCACTTATTCCGCGGAGATATTTCTTTTACTTCTACCCCAACAATTAAAGGTTTTTGGCTGCAGATGCACCTGCCTGACGTCCGAAAGTAAAGACGTCAGCGATAGCGTTTCCGCCTAAACGGTTAGCGCCATGGATACCGCCCGTAACTTCACCGGCTGCATACAAGCCATGAATCGGTTTGCCGTCTTTACCGAGAACCTGAGCTTTGGTATTGATGTGTACGCCGCCCATTGTGTGGTGAACAGTCGGAACTTTCTTGCAGGCATACCACGGTCCCTCAACCATCTTGGCGTCGTCGGTGTTCGTAGCAATAAAGCCATACTTGTCAGGTTTGCCTTTGTTTTCGATGGCTTTGTTGTACTCATCGACACTGGCTTTCAGGTGTTCGTAGGGAACATTCATGACCTTGGCCAATTCTTCCAAATTGTTGGCTTTCACGACACGACCGAGCTTAAGCATATCGCTCATTGGGACACCGAAGCTGTTTGTCTTGGATTCGTCCGGGAAACGGAGCTTATTCATGACGAGCCAGTATGTCTTGCCGGGCTGTGCGAAGATTGCATTGCACAAGGTATCTCTCGGAGCGCCTTCGGAAACGAAACGATCGCCGTTTGTATTAACGAACAGTCTGTTTCTGCCGTCTGTGAGGATGTCTTGTATCAAGCCTGTACCAGGAGTTCCGGCCGGATGAAGCTGAATATCTGACAAGCCGATGACGTCTGCACCGACTTTTTCAGCAAGCTGAAGACCGTCGCCTTGAGCAGCTTTGTTGATATTGGTCGTGCCAATGTTCTTATCGAGTTTGACGCTCTTCCAAACTCCTGTGTTAACTTTCTGGCGATATTCAACATTGGCCCCGAAACCGCCTGTTGCTAAAACAACGCTGGGAGCGTCAACAGTAACGGGTTGTTTTCCTTTTCTAAGACCCTTAACGCCGACGACTTTGCCGTCTTTAACAAGAATCTGAGTTGCCGGTGTGTCTGTCAGGACGACAACACGATCCCCGTATTTCTTGAGAACATTTTCGAAGATGTGGGTGTAAGCCCAGCCGGAACCTTCGACGCCATAGTGAGAGCGCTGGCCAAGAGAACCTGTTGCTGCGCCGATTTGGTCTTTGAACTTAACGCCCTGTTTTTCCATCCATTCAACAGTCGGATAAGCGTTGTCTGTCAGATAGTGGACGAGGGCAGGTTCGCTGACGTTATGTCCGCCCTTCATGGTGCTTTCGTAATGAGTCTGGATGGAGTCTTTGATGCCTTGAGCCTTTTGACGTTTGTCATCAACAGCGTTCAAAGCACCGCCGGAAACCTGCGTAGAGCCGCCGAGATAACCCAGTTTTTCGAGAATGACGACTTTCTTTGTACCGTTTTCCAAAGCGGATACTGCAGCAGCAAGTCCTGTACCACCGCCGCCGATGATGGCAACGCTGGCGTTGATGTTAAGAGGTGTAGTCGGAACAGCATCAACCTGTTTGGAAAGAGCTTTCAGTTCATCTGCCGTTGCGCCTGCTTGTTGAAGAGCTTTTCTCACGGCTCCCTTGAGCGCGAAGCTGGAAACGGTAGCACCGGTGACGTTATCTACACCGAGCGACTGCTTTTGAATAATTTCCTGACCGAGCTTGTTTAAGGCAAACTTACCGACTCCGCGAGTTTCCATGTTTGCAGAGCTGTCAATTGCAGTGATTTTTCCTCCCTGAATGGTGACTTTTACAGTCACGGGGGAGTTGTGGCCCAAGGTATCTTCAGTATAAGTACCATCTTTTAGCGCTGCGTTGGCTGTCATCGCAACCGCTAATGAAACGGATAAAGAAAGGACTGTTCTAACAATCATTCATTTTCTCCTCGTGAAATCGGTTTATAAAAACCTCATCACAAGTTTAGAACAGACCGTTTCTTTTTTACATATCCGAGAATTCTCGGATAGAAAAGAAATTAATATTGATTTGCGGCCGACTTTCCTGCGATTCTTCCGAAGACAAACGCATCAAGAATTCCGTTACCCCCAACACGGTTGGTTCCGTGAATCCCAGTTGTTGCTTCACCTGCCGCATAGAGACCTTCGATGGCTAAGTTATTTTCATCTAAAACTCTTGCTTGCGGGTCGATGACGATGCCTCCCATCGTGTAGTGGATAGCCATTCGTGCTTTGGAAGCATAAAAGGGAGGGTGGCTTATCGTTTTGACAAGCATCCAAGGCTCCCTCCCGAAAGAATCCTTTTTGCTCTTTACTGCTTGGTTATATTCGGTGACCGTCCTTTCCAGATTCTCAGGAGAAATATTCATTTTCTGAGCGAGCTCTCTGATGGAATCTGCCTTCCAACCGTAACCCAAAGCCTCGCTTGTCGCCCCGTTTTGCTGGAACCGGGAACAGAGATCCTGAAAACCGTCGCAGTCGACAAGAATGTAAACATCTCCGCCGGGTTGTGAAAGAACTGCGTCTCGCAATTTGTCTCGTAGTCCACCTTCTGCGACAAATCGAAGACCATTCTTGTTTACCAATATATGTCTTTTAACATCAGTGTGATACCCGGATCGATGATTAAAGTGTCCCACCGATCCTAAATTACATTGAATTTCCTTAAGGTCCTTTAGTTGACCGCCGATTTCTTTTACAGCCGGGAAGATATCACCGGTGGCGGATGAAGATCCTGTGTAATTCATACCCTTTAAACGAGGATCCAACTGAGCACAAAGTTTTTGATTGGCAGTAAAGCCGCCTGTGGCAATGATTACTCCGCAACCCGCTTTAAATTCAACCGAGATCTTATTCACTACAGCTTTTACACCGGTAATTCGATTTTTCTTTTCTCCCGAACCTCGTAGGAAGGAAATCGCCTGGGTATTCGTTTTGATTGGAATGCCGCGATCTTTACAAGCCTTAGACAAAAAATTTATGTAACCTCGGCCATGAGACACTTTTGGGTTGTGTCCTCTGGGCCAAAGACCGCCGTAGATTTGAATGACCTCTTCTTTAAAATGGATTGCGTACTTCTCCAGCCATTGGACGGTCGGAAGGACGTTTTCGACCATTACTCTTATAAGTTTTGGTTTCCGGTTTTGGGGCCTGCATCATAAGTTTGCTTGAAGAAGAGGTCGTTTGAATCGTCAATTCCAACAAGTTTTTGCCTTTCCGGGTCAGGCGCGTTTATAAGCCCGGTAGAAAGGAGGCTGTTGCCTCCGATAACGGGCATTTTCTCAAGAATAATGACGCTTTTTCCATAATCAGAAGCAGTCAATGCGGCAGCGAGACCGGCAGCTCCGGAACCAATGACTATTACGTCTGCCTCAAAATTATCAGTTTCTGCCGCATGCAGGAACAGAGGAGAACAAAGCAGTCCGAAAGTCAGAAAGTTAAATTTTCTTCGATTAAGTGTTATATCTCATATGTTTTCCTAACTTTCTAGAACTTTCAGAAATTCGACGAGTTCGGCAACGTTTCTGACGGAAAGTTTGTGACAAGCGACACTGCGATGCTGTTGAACTGTTTTTTCTGTGATATTCAAATCGGCGGCGATTACTTTGTTTAGTTTTCCCTGAGCTACTAGGCGAACGACTTCTTTTTCCCTTGGGGTCAGAGAGTCGAAAACTTCTTTTTGAATCGTTTTCTGATTAGCTATAAGGTGATTTTCAATGCTTAGCTTGACGGCTGCCTCAATGGTTTCCGTTAACTTCTTTTCATTTGAAGGCTTCAAAAGATAATTGAAAGCACCTTTTTTAACTGAGTCCACAGCCATCTCCACATCACCGTGCCCGGTTAGGAAGATGATGGGGAGTTGGAAATTTTCCTTGATCAGGATGTCATGAAGCTCTAGGCCGCTGATTTTCGGCATTCTGATGTCTAAAAGCAGGCAGCCGTCCTCGTCGTTCTCTTTATATTCCTTTAAAAACAATTCAGGATCATTCCAGATTCGGACTTCGTAACCCAGTGCCTCTAAGAAGAACTGAAGTGACTTACATGTCGCCCGGTTGTCATCAACGATTCGTATCAATACCTCAGGATTTTCTAAGGGATTTTGAAGAACCCTTCTTTCCGTGGCCTCAAGAATGACAGTCATTGTTAAATCCCTTATCCAGAGGGAGCTCTAAAGTAAAAATAAGTGTGTTTCTATCGTTTTGGTGTGCTTTGAGGTTGCCGCCGTGCGATTCAGCGATCTTTTGACAAAGACTTAATCCAAGCCCAAGACCGTTTTTCTTGTTTGAAATCCCGGGAGTAAATATCTGAACTTCTCGGGGTTGCGTACACTCAAATCCGTAACCCCGACTCTAACCTTAGCCTTTTAGGAAGGTCATAAGTTCCTCATAGCTTCGGCCGCTTTTGCGGAGAGCCGACAAGATTTCGGCGGCTTGGGCGGTTTGCAGCTCCTTCTTCATAGCCAGCAGCTCTCGGGATTTCCTTTCATATCGCTCCTTTAACTTTACGAGGGCCGCCTCTGTTAATTTAATCCTGGATTTCAAAGTTTTAGTACGCATCATCGCAGATCTCTCCGTCCTCGTAATCTTCATCCTCAAGTTCTGCTTCCTTGACTTTCGTCTTGAGGATTCTTGCAATTTGATTGGCGTACACCTGTACGTCTTCTAAGCTGATGCCAAAGGAAGACAGGATGGTTTTTTGTGTTTTAGTAATAGCGTGGTGCAGCTGATAATCCCCCTGACC